>SAMEA104315423__coassemble_1598_pt1 | contig 248339 bp, 251 predicted proteins | sample SAMEA104315423__metabat2_low_PE_002 | metagenome-assembled genome bin SAMEA104315423 (sample SAMEA104315423) | gut metagenome | biome: Monkey gut; feature: monkey-associated habitat; material: faeces | place: China | collected 2013 | reverse complement strand
CGTATAGCTACCGACTTTTGCGGATTGCGGACAACCCTTGCGATATATCGGACTTTATGTTATCATTATTTCGAAATTTAAAACAAAAGTGATATTATGCTTGAAAAAAGATTTGAAGAACTTTATAACAGGGCTTATGAGCGAGGGTACAGCACCTTTTCGCCGTTTTTGACCTTGCCCGAACAGAGCGAGCTTAAAAAGATGTATCTGCCGTGCGTTCTCTTTGGCGGATATGACGGTGCGCAAAGGGTGGTGGCAGGCTTCGGCGAGGCTGTCAAAAATGACGATTTCCCCATTGCTTGCGTTAAAATCGAGCCGCTTAACGAGAAATTTGCCGACGAGCTGACGCACAGGGATTTTTTGGGATCGCTTATGAACCTCGGAATTAAGCGTGAAACCGTGGGTGATATTATCGTTGACGGCAAATGCGGATATGTTATTTGCCTTGAAAATATTGCGGATTATATCTGCGAAAATCTTACGAGAGTTCGGCACACAAGCGTTGTGGCGAAACGGTCTTTAATTCCCGAGAATACGGCTGAAAAATTTGAGGTGTTGACTGCCTTTACGGCATCCAAAAGGCTTGATGTTATAATCGGTGCGGTCTACAATTTTTCAAGAAGCGAGGCGTCAAAGCTCATTGCTTCGGAACGGGTGTTTATAAATTCCGTTTTAACTCTTTCCGCTTCGAAAACAGTTAGCGACAACGATATTGTAACCGTTCGTGGATACGGAAGATTTATCCTTTTGGGCGAGGTCAAGACGACTAAAAAAGGCAGACTTGTGCTTGAAATAAAAAAGTATTGCTGACGGCGGTTATATTACATAAAATAGGTGGAATACAGGCTTTGATTTTCGACAATAATATAAATTGACAACCGATTATATACCGTGTTAAAATAATTGCGCAGTATATGTGGTGGAGTCTGTCATAGGTCGAAATCGACTTATTTATACTGTTGTCATTTTATATGATAGGGGACAGAACTGCGGTTTTGTCCCTTTTTTTGATAGGCCCTCATTAAAGAAAGAAGAGGATTGACTATGAGAAAAACGAAGATTGTATGCACCGTAGGTCCTGCTTGCGACAACGAAGAAACCTTGCAAAAAATGCTTGAGGCAGGAATGAATGTCGCAAGGCTTAACTTTTCACACGGCACGCACGAGGAACAGCAAAGAAGAATCGACCTTTTGAAAGCTGTTCGTGAAAAGGCGAATAAGCCGCTTGCACTTATGCTTGACACAAAAGGCCCCGAATACCGTGTCGGACTTTTTAAGGACGGACAATGCACTCTTAAAGAGGGCGGCACGTTTACCTTTACCGCCGAGGATATTATGGGCGATGAGAACAGAGTATCCGTAAGCTATAAGGAGCTTGCAAAGGAGATGTCGGTTGGCGATAAAATCCTTGTAAATAACGGATTGTTGATTTTTACCGTTACAAAAATTGACGGCGATAATGTTGTTTGCAGAACGGACGCAGGCGGAGGTATCTCAAACAGAAAAAGTATGAGTTTCCCCGGTAAGGTGTTAAAGCAGAAATATTTGAGCGATTACGACAAGGCGGATTTGCTTTTCGGAATTAAGAACGATATTGACTATATCGCCTGCTCATTTGTATCCTGTAAGCAGGATATTGAGGATGTAAAATCATTCCTTGACGAAAACGGCGCAAAGGCGATAAGTCTAATTGCTAAAATCGAGAACAGGGCAGGAATCGACAACATTGAGGATATATGCTCCGTATGCGACGGCATTATGATAGGCAGGGGAGATATGGGCGTTGAAATTCCCTATGAGGAGCTGCCTGCAATTCAAAAAGAGCTTATCACAAAGTGCCGTATGCTCGGTAAAAGGGTTATCACTGCGACGGAAATGCTTGAATCTATGATTACCAATCCGAGACCTACAAGGGCGGAGATTTCCGACGTTGCAAATGCGGTTTACGACGGAACAAGCGCAGTTATGCTTTCGGGCGAAACGGCGGCAGGTAAATATCCCGTACAGACGGTTGAAGCAATGTCGAGAATTGCCGAAAACACAGAGCAGAATATCCGTTACAAAAAGCGTTTCATAAACACAGAGTTTCGTATTCGCAACGAGATGGACGCTATTTCGCACTCAGTTTGCGGTATGGCAATGGATATAGGCGCAAAGGCGATTGTCGTATGCTCGATTTCGGGTATGACAGCTCGAATGGTATCGAGATTTCGTCCGCCCGTCGATATTATCGGCCTTTCGGTAAACAAAAAAACTTATCATCAGCTTTCAATGTCATGGGGCGTTACTCCCGTAATGTGCGAGGTTTATCCGTCTATTGAGGTGCTTTTCTATACGGCAAAGCAGATGGCGAAAAAGACCTTGAATTTGAAAACGGGCGACAGAATATTGATAACCGGAGGCACCTCCGACACCACGGGCAATACAAATACGATAAGAATTGCCACGATATAACACTGATTAAAAATCCGTTCTCCCTATTTAAGAGAACGGATTTTTGCTTGTATTATTTATTTTTTATCAAAATATACCGTGTAGAATTCGTGCCGTGTTTCAAAGAACGGCTTGAGTATAATCGGGGTTCCGAGTGTCGAGTATTTTGCAGGGATTTTGAAAATCAGCTTTTTCCTGTCCGATATTTCAACGCAGGTATCCGCTGATTTCCCGTTTAATAAAAGCGACGGATATTCAACGGTTATGTCGTCAATCAAAAGCTCATTTGAAATGTATTCGGAAACCTTGTCGGTAATTTTGCCGAGCGGCGCACAAAGCGTAACGGGTCCGTATTTCAAGGCACAGACATCTTTTTCACGGGATTTATACTCGGTTATTTCCATAGGCAGTGTAAGCTCTACGGTATCTCCGCTTTTTATATTTGAAACAGTGAAATATCCTTTTTCGATTTCCCGAAACTCCTTCGCCCCGTGTCTGATTGCGGCGGCTTTGTGGGAAAATTCGGGTATGCGAAGCTTTATGCTGTCAATTTCGGTGTTGCGCTTAACGGCAATGCTGATTTTGTCCGAATAGGGATAATCGGTGTTTATTTCAAGAGAGATACCGTCCGTTTCAAGCCGAGACGGTATATACAGGTTGATGTAAAGAGTGCTTCCGTCAAAAAAGAAGATGTTGTTTTCATACTTTTCGGGGTTTTCCATTCCCGTGCCCGTACAGCACCACCAGGATTTATATTTCTTCTCATATGTTCTGTGATGTCCCTGCAAAAGGGAGACGAAGTACATTTTTGCTCCGCTTTCGTCCTGCTGGGCAAGAATATGATTTAACAGTGCGTTTTCATACCAATCAAAATACTCCGATTTTTGTTTAAAAGAAAAAAGATACTCGCAAAGCCGCATCATATTATATGTATTACAGCTCTCGCAGGTCTTTTTTGAGAGAGTCTCTTTTCCCTTTTTCTCAAAATGCTCTTTGTCGGAGTTGCCGCCTATTGCGTAAGAACGGTCCTGTGTGACAAAACGCCAAAAGTTTTCAGCCGCAGTCCTGTATTCTTTATGGGTTTCGGGTGCGGCTGCGTAAATTGCCGCCATACCCGTTACCTTGGGAATTTGGGTGTTTGCGTGCCAACCGTCCAATTTATCCTCGCCTTTCAAAAGGAAGCGAAACAGCTTTTTATGAGTAAATTTTTCGGCAAAGCAAAGATATTTTTCATTTTTTGTTATCCGGTAGAGATTTGCGAAAACCTCGTTCATTCCGCCGTGCTCATATTCGAGCATTTTTTCAAAATCTTCGTCCGAAAAATCTGACAGACCGTCGCAAGCCCAATCGGCAAACCGTAACAGAACTCTTAAAACAGTTTGGTCTTCGGTAACCGAGTATGCGTCCGTAAGTCCCTTGAAAATTTTATGCAAATTGTACCAGGGAACCCAATACCCTTCTGCCCATGAAATCAGATTTTTATCAAAAAGCTCTGTAAAGCAATTTTCTTTACAACCACCTATATATCCCGATTTTGCGTTGCTTTGCACGCTTTCAAGCTGTGAGACAATGTATAAAATTTTTTGCTTGAGCTTTTCGTCTCCGCTTTTGGCATAGCACTCCGAAAAGGCACTCAAAAAGTGCCCGAGCGAATGTCCCGCAAGCGAAAATGTCTCGGGGCTCTTCTCCCAGTTGCTTGCACTTTTTCTCTCCCAACCGCCGTAGCGCTTTGCGTTGTTCGGAGCAGGCATATTGTGCGCCTCAAAAATAGGCGACAGAAGCCTGTCAATATCCACGCCGTCAAGATACTCTCTACCGATTTTTTCACTTTGCGAAAATACAGAGTTTAACAGCGTTATGTTTCTTTTGTCGGCAAATCCTGCCATAGACATCACCTAATATATGATACACTCTTTATTATGTGCAAGTCAACATTTGATTGAAAAGGGTATTCATATATGATATACTTTAATAGAATATTATGAAAAGCAGGTGTTACTATGGTCGAGGCTTATAAGCGTGCGGCGCAGGTCGTTCCCTCGGAACGCCAACTGAATTGGCAAAAGCTTGAATTTTATGCGTTTTGTCATTTTGGTATGAATACATTTACAGGCAAGGAATGGGGCGACGGCAAGGCATCTCCCGAGCTGTTTAATCCTACCGATTTTGATGCTGAACAATGGGCGAAGGCTATCAAGGATGGCGGAATGAGCGCTATGATTTTGACCTGTAAGCACCACGACGGCTTCTGCCTTTGGCCGAGTGCATATACCGATTACAGCGTAAAAGCAAGCCCGTTCAAGAACGGCAACGGCGACGTTGTTAAAGAGGTTTCAGACGCTTGCAGGAAATACGGCTTGAAATTCGGTATTTATCTATCTCCGTGGGACAGACATGAGGAAAGCTACGGCAAGGGCGAAGAATATAACGAATACTATAAAAATCAGTTGAGAGAGCTTCTTTCAAACTATGGCGACATTTTCTGCATTTGGCTTGACGGTGCGTGCGGTGAGGGCAAAAACGGCAAGGTACAGGAGTACGATTGGCCCGGCTATTATAAGGTTATGCGTGAGCTTCAGCCCAATGCCACAATCAATGTTTGCGGCCCTGACGTTCGTTGGGTAGGTAACGAGGCAGGCGTCGGCAGAGAGAGCGAATGGAGCGTTGTGCCGTCTTATTATTCTATTAACGAATTTACCGCAGAAAACTCTCAAAAAGAGGATAACAAGAAATTCCGCAAGAGCCACAGCCAGATGATTATGGATATGGGCTCAAGAAAGGCAATAGCCGATGCAGACGAGCTTATTTGGTATCCGTCCGAGGTTGACGTTTCGATAAGACCGGGGTGGTTCTTCCATGAGAGCGAAAACTATAAGCAAAAATCGCTTAAAAAGCTGATGAAAATCTATTTAAGCTCTGTCGGAAACAACTCGACCCTGCTTTTGAACATTCCGCCCGATAAGACGGGTAAAATCTATGAAACCGACGTGCTTTTGCTCGACAGCTTCAGGCGTACGCTTAAAAGACGTTTTCCGAACGATCTGTTGAAAAATGCAAAGGTAACAGCTTCTTCAAACAGCGAAAACGCAAGGAATATAATTTCCTCCGACGATACTCTTTTCTGGCAGGCTGACGAAAAGGACGAAAAGCCCGAAATTGTATTTGAATTCCCCGAAAAGACGGAATTTGACGCACTTGTGTTGCAGGAAAATATCGCAACGGGTCAGCAGATAGAGAAGTTCTCGGTGTATATTGAGCAGTTTGGCATTTGGAGAAAAATTTCCAATAAAACTGTAATCGGATATAAAAAAATTATCACCTTCAAAAAACCTAAAAAGACGAAGAAAATCAAAATCAGAATTGACTCATACAGAGTTAAATGTACGCTTAATAAAGTAGAAGCACACAAATCGGAGTAATATGATACTTACATTCCCCACATTTTACCGAGATTTCAAATGTATAGCAAATCGCTGTACGGACAGCTGTTGTATCGGCTGGGAGATTGATATTGATACGGATACATACGAAAAATACAGGCTTATGCCCGATGATTTTCAAAAAAATATTGCCGTATGCGACGGTGTGGCGCACTTTGTTTTAACAGAGAATGAGCGTTGCCCGTTTCTTCAAAAGGACGGACTTTGTAAAATCATTCTCGAACATTCAGAGGATATGCTTTGTGATATATGTCGTGAGCATCCGAGGTTTTACGAGTGGTACGGAAATTACAAGGACGCAGGGGTCGGTCTCTGCTGCGAAGAAGCGGTAAGGCTGCTGCTTGAAAGCGATAAACCGCTTGAATATGAGACGGTTGAAACGCAGGAAATTTCCGACGACGATACGCCCGAGGATATTTGCAAAAGTGTTTTTGAGCTTAGAAAAAGTCTGTTTTCGATCATCAATGACCGCAGTTTAACGCTTTTTGAAAGAATAGAAAAGTGCTTTTCAAAAATCGGCGTGAAAGACGTTGCTGCGCCTTGCTCTGCCGACGAATTCTTTGCGGAATGTGTTGAAATCGCAAAGGAAATGTCGCCGTTTGACGAATTGTGGGAAAAATACATTTTGTCCCTTGAAGCGTTGAGCTTTCAAGAGGTAAAGGAACGCATTAACAAGGTATTGTCGGAAAATCAAATACGCTATGAAAAATCGCTTTCGTATTTTGTTTTCAGGCATTTCATAAAGGCTTGCTTTGATGGGGATTTGCTTTCACATTTCAAGTTTGCGGTGATTATGACGATTCTTGAAATGCTTATCGATTGTGTGAATGGCGATTTGCTTTTTAACACACGCTATTTGTCGAAGCAGGTTGAGTATTCCGAAGAAAACATTGACGCACTTACAGATGAGTGCTGCTTCAATGCATTGATAAGCGAAAATAACATTCTCGCTTTTCTCAACGAATTATTTAACGGAGGGTAATTATGAAAAAAAGGGTTAAGATTTTTATAATCGTTTTGGTGCTGATACTTGTTGCGGCGGCGATAACGGCGTTTTTGCTTTTCAGATATTATCCGCATTACAAAGCTGAAAAGAAGCCCGCACAGTTTACGGACATCAAGGAAGTTGACGAACCTATCAGGGTTATGAGCGCAAATCTGCGCTGCATAAATCCGCTCGATACGGGTAAGAAAAGCTGGTTCTACCGTGCCGATCTTATAATTAAAAACATTGAGAACAACAAGCCGTCGATAATCGGCTTCCAGGAGGCTACAAAGTGGCAGTACGCATATCTCAAGGATTGCCTCACGGACTTCGATTCGGTTATTACATACCGTGACGAGTCGACATTTTCCGAGGGCTGCCCGATTTTCTACCGTACGGATATGTACGACCTTGTGGACAAGGGCTCTTTCTGGCTTTCGGAAACTCCCGAGGTAATGAGCAAGGACTGGAACTCAAAATGTTACAGAATTTGCAGCTATGTCATTCTCAAAGAAAAATCAACCGAAAAGGAATTTGTCGTTTTCAACACACATCTTGACCATGTCAGTGACGAGGCAAGAATAAACGGCATAGGCGTTGTGCTCGACAAAATTTCACAGTTCGGTTCGCTGCCGAGTATGATTATGGGCGATTTCAACGCCGAAGAGGGAAGCGTAACCTATGAAAATGTTACAAAGGATTTCCTTGACGCAAGGTATCAGGTTGACAACGCAGTTGACTCCTGCACTTATCAGAATTTCGGCAAGGAGCTTGACAGAAACCGTATCGACTACTTTATGATTTCAAAAACAGGCATAAATGTCAAAAGCTATAAGGTCGTAACAGACACCTTTGACGGCGTTTATCCGAGCGACCACTTCCCGTTGCTTGCGGAATTTACACTTGTATAACAGGAGAAATTATGTCGGAGCTTATTACCACAAAAGAATACCTTTTGAAAGCGGTCGGAGCTGTTATAAATTCAAGGGAAATTCCGCAAATTCCCGAGGATATTAACCAAGATTTGCTTATAGAGCTTGTTGTTAAAAATTCCTTGCAGGCTATCGGCTATATTGCCTTTGCAAAGCAGGAATTCAAATATAATGACAGGCTTGAAAAGTCATATCGAACGGTTGTTGCCCGTGAAATAAGTCAACAGGCGGAAACGGACAGAATAAGAAAAGATTTCTCCGAAAACGGCATTGATTTTATGTTTTTGAAGGGCTCTCATTTGAAAAAGCTGTATCCCTCGCCGGAGCTTCGCTTTATGTCGGATGCGGATGTGCTTGTGCGATTAAAGGACGTTGAAAAAGCAAAGAAAATACTGCTTTCACACGGCTTTGAGCAAAAAATGGATAACGGGAAGGACGTCGTATTCACGAAAAAACCGTTTTTGACGGTTGAGCTTCACAACACGCTGTTTGTCGAAGATTATTATATGTATGACTACTTCCTTTCGGTTTGGGATAAGGCTCAACAAATCAGCGAGCACGAATTTACAATGACCGACAGCGATATGTATATCTATACAATGGCGCATCTTGCCGAGCATTTTACCACGGGCGGTGCGTGCTTCAGGCCGACTATGGATATTTATCTTATGCGTGAAAAAATGTCCGAGACGCTTGACTTTTCATACATAGAAAAGGAGCTTCAAAAGCTATCGCTTGAGGATTTCGCAAAGAAAATCGAAGCGGTATCAAAGCAGATGCTTTCAGAGTGCGAAAAAGACCCGTCGCTTGAAATTACGGAGAATTTTATAGTCTTAGGTCCTCCCGTTAAAAATACGGGCGTTGCGAGCACAAGCGGCGAAAAGCGTTCAAAGGCGCAAAGCATTTTCGGCTCATTATTTCCGTCGCTGAAGCATATGCGGTTGCGTTACCCTGTGCTTAAAAAAGCGCCGATACTCTTACCTTTTCTTTGGCTTGTGCGCCTGTTCGAGCTGATGTTCAACAAAAAGGCGAGAGGCAAGCTTGCAAAAATCAAGGCTGCCGACCGAAAAGACGTTGAGATAATGGAAAGAATTTACAGAGAGTCAGGAATAAAGAAGCTATAAAAAGATATAACATAACCCCCGAGTATATCCGATAAAGATATATTCGGGGGATTGATTTTGTTATTAGCTGAAATTTACGCCAAGCCGAGATATTCCTCAAGGCATTGATTTTTTTCTTTCATTTCCTTTGCCGCCTGTGTGCCGACATATCGCCAATGCCACGGCTCGAAGTTCATACCCGTTATCGCTGTTTTGTCCTCGGGATAGCGAAGAATAAAGCCGTAATTGTGTGCGTTTTCGCAAAGCCATTTGTATTCCTTTGTATTGATAAAATCGGAGCTTGCGCTGACAATATCCATTGAAAGACCTGCGTTGTGCTCGCTGCAGCCTGCCGGAAGCACCTGAGCGCTTGCCTTTTGATTTGCCTCCTCTGCCGACATACCCTTGTTCACATAGAAATTAACCTTTCTGTTATAGGTCGTTTCCTGAAGAGCGTAGGTGTGGTAGCCTGAATAAGGAGTGAGCACACAGCCCGAAAGCTTTGCCGCCGCATACATTTCGGCATAATGCTCGCTGACTCTTGAATCAAGCTGAATATTACTGCCGTTTATTGCGTTTGAAAGAGTCGGCGCATAGGAGTCGGGAAGCGGATATTTTGTGTTTATTATCGCAAGATTCCACTTTTCGGCATCCGTTATCGGAATTACCGTAGCAGGCTTCTTTTCGGCAGCCTTTGTCTCGGGTACTGCCTGCGGCTCTTCGGAAGCAGGCTCTGTCTGCGGCTCTGTTTGAGGCTCGGCTGTCTGCTCCTCCTGATTTTCCGATGAGCTTTCCGTTTGATTGCGGTTGTATAGCTTTATCCTCGGAGTGGTATCTCCGACGGATTTATATAAAATGATAAGCGGTATCATAATTACCGCAAGAATAACAAGCAATATAATTTTTGTGCGTAACGCTCTTTTAGATATACCTTTTTTATTATTGTTTTCCATAGTCTTTGCCTTTCACAAATGAATGAATATATTTTATTCAATTTGCGTTCCGTTGTCAATTCAAATATAATAGTATATTGATTTATTATCGACAAATGTAAAAAAATGTGGTAGAATGTATTAGTTTATTTTTTTAAGACAGGAGTGTAGCTTAATGAAAGCAAGTGAAAGTAATTCGAATTATCCGTCACGCCTCCGTGAAATGACGAACTATGCGGTGCGTGAGGTTAAAAAGGTTTGCAACGAAATTGGTCCTCGTGAATCCGGAGAGGAGAGCGAGAGAAAGGCTCAATCTTATGTTGCGGAATCAATGAAAAATGTCTGCGACAGCGTTGAAATAGAGGATTTTGAGGTTCATCCCAAAGCGTTTATGAGCTGGGTTGTAATTGATGTTGTGCTTATGCTTATGTCGATTATCTGCCTTTTGTTAAAGCAGTTTAATGCGATTGAAGCGGCTAATACAGGTCTTGGAATTGCCGCAACGGTATGTACCGTTTTGTCGATAATTTTTATGGTCGGCGAGTTCCTTTTCTACAAGGAGATGCTTGACCCGTTCTTCCCGAAAAGACAGTCCTGCAATGTAGTTTGCACACGTAAGGCTTCGGGCGAAACGAAAAAGAGAATTGTTTTTGCGGGTCATATCGACTCTGCTTACGAATGGTATTATACGCATCTCGGCGGCGGCAAGCTGCTTGTTAAAATGATTGCGGCTGCGATAGTTTCAATCGGAATAAACCTTGTGCTTGACATTGTGTCATTCTTTAATGTTCCGCATTGGCTTAACATTGTAATTATCGTGCTTGCGTTTATTACGGCTGTACCGGTAGCCCTTGCTTCAATTTTTGTAAACTGGAAGCTTGTAGTTCCCGGCGCAAACGATAACCTTACGGGCGTTTTCGCTTCAATGGCTGTTATTCGCTATATGGAGGCAAACGATATTCGCTTTGAAAACACAGACGTTGTTGCAATTTCGACAGGCTGCGAGGAATGCGGCTTGAGAGGTGCGAGAGCTTACGCTAAAAAGCACGCAAACGACGGAATTGAAACGGTTGCGATTGCGGTTGACACTCTCAAGGATTACGACTTTATGGGCGTATATAACAAGGATATGAGCGGTACTGTAACGCTTGACAGTCAGGTTTCCGCTATGGTTAAAAAGGCAAGCGAAAATGCAGGCTTAAATCTTCCCTATGCAAAGGTTTTCTTTGGCTCATCCGACGCTGCGGCTATGCAGCAGGGCGGACTCAAGGCCTCTGCTCTTGCGGCTATGGATCCGACACCTGCAAGTTATTATCATACAAGAGACGACAAACCCGATATTCTTGAGCCGAAAACGGTTGAAGCGGGTATCAATGTTCTTCTTGAAACAGCATTCCTGTATGACAGCGAGGGCTTGAAGGATACTTATTAAAAAAATAAAATTTTCTATTGTTAAATAAGTATAAATTGTGTTATTATTATTTCATAACGCAAAAGGGGATTTGATTGTATGAATTTTTCGTTAAAAAAAGCAATTTCCGTTATACTCTGTATTGTTATGACAGCAATGATTTTTGCTTCCTGCACGGCTGAGGATGTTCTCGGCGGTGAAGCGGAAGTGCCAAAGGCTGTTACCGCAAAGGTTGACCTTAAGGATTCGAGCTTTGACTTTACCTACGGCGAGCTTAAAACAGTTCTTCCGGCGGATAAGCTCGGTACTCTTTTTGAGGAATATGACAAGCTTTCAGACGATATAACAATCGAATTGAGCTATAATGAAATAATCACAAGATTCAGTGAGGACGGCTTGTGGGAAAAGGTGCTTGACCTTCTTTCACAGGAGGAAAAGGACTCTATTAAGGCTAACAAAGCGAATGTTGTGGAGTATTTTGTCAACAAGGTAAACGGCGCAAAAAGCGAAAAGCCTATTACGCAGTACAAGGAAAGCTTTTGGACAGACGAAAATACAATCAAATTCACGCAGGACGGAAACGATACCGACGGCAAGGTTAAGACTGCGGCGAAATTTTTTGATTATTTCACCGAAAAGGGTGCAGGCAAATTACTTCCCGACGCAACAACCGAGAAGGGTGCAGACCTTACAGATATTATGTATCTAAAGGGCTCGGATAAGGCTTGCTCGCTTACGGCGGACGACGTTGTTTCGGCTGTGAGCTCACTCGCTTACGAAACTCAGACTTATACAGAAAAGGTAACGAACGAAAAGGGTAAGCAAGAGGAAAAAGAAGTTAAGGTAGTTACGGGAATTACAAGAATTATCACAATAGTTCTTAAAGACGATGCGGCTTCCGTTCTCAAGGCATATTCAATGCACGACAAAAAGGCAATCCTTGACGAAATGGAAAAGGCTTCTTCGTATTTCACGGTTGACGATTATTCGGTTGAGTTCGACGGCTGTACGATTACAGCAACATTTAATGCCGTTACGGATAACATACTGTCCGCAACCTATGATAAAAATATGAGCGTTTCGACAGTTGTGAATGGAGTCGGAGATCTTGATTATCTCGGAAAACAAGATTTGACCTTCGATTGCACGGATCGTATGGAATATCACTTCGGCTGGGACAACGAAGCTAAATAGTTAAAGTCATAAGAAAAATCACAATACCGCCGAGGTTTCTCGGTGGTATTTTTTTGAATGGAGAGGAATTATGAGAAATAAGGGACAGGATTATTCGATAAAGCAGATTGACCTTTCTAAGAAAACGGGCAACACGGACCGGAGCCTTGACTACCTTTTTGAATATTCGATAGTTGACGAGGGCAACGGCTATTTGGGACATCCCGACAGCATATTGCTCAAAAACGGGGATATATTGACTTTCTTCCCCGAGGGACACGGCAGAGGCAAGGTGCTTTCTAAGCGAAGCGTTGACGGCGGAAAAACCTATCTTGACGGCGACGGCGTTAAAAATCCGCCTGAAAATTGGGCACTTTCAAAGGAGACACCCACGGTTTACAGGCTTACCTTCAGCGAAAGAGATTGGGACGATAAGCTTATACTTATATGCGGAAACCCGAAATGGTGGGACGAAAAATCCTCTGTCGGCGGTTTTAACTGCTCTGTTTCCGATGACGAGGGCGAGAGTTTTTCGGAGTTTGAGCTTTTCTTCAAGGGCGAAATATATCCGATTGTCGCAATGAGCTCGTTGACAAGACTTAAAAAAGACGGCAAGTTCATTGATAAATGGATGGGACTTTTCCACGACAAGCATTTTGTCAATTACAAGACATTTTTGACCTTTGACGACAACGGCAAAATGAATTGGACAAAGCCTGTACCGTATTTCTCGGCGCATAGAAAAATCGAGAGAAAATCGCAGATGTGCGAGGTTGAATGCGTAAGAAGCGACGCAGGAAACGGCGACGAGCTTATGCTGATAACGAGAAGCAACTCAAAGAGGGTTAATTCGCTTTTGTCATTTTCGACAGACGAGGGCGAAACCTGGTCGGAGCCTGTTTTTGCACCGAGTGCGATAAACGGCGAAAGGCATAAGGCTGATTATCTTCCCGACGGCAGATTGTTCATAACCTTCCGTTCGATTGAAAGAGATAAAAAGAAAAACAAAATGTACAGCGAAAAGAAGTTCAGAGGCTGGTATTCAGAGGGCTGGATTGCGTGGGTAGGCACATATGACGATCTCAAAAACGGCAGAGAGGGAGATTACAGAATTAAGGTGGCGCACACCTATCTTCCCGACCAGAAAGAGCCTTGCGTTACCACGAATGCCGATACGGGCTACTGCGGAAACGTTGTTTTGCCTGACGGTACGGCGGTTACCTCGTCCTACGGCATTTTCTCAACAGAGGAAAAGGAAAGCGGTACATATTCGACTGACAAGGGCAAACTCAAGCGCAAAACCTTTATCGTATCGAAGCGAATCAACACAAAGGACGTTGAAAAGCTGTTATAATCAGCTGCAATGTATTAAAATGTTATTGGTTGCGGAATTTGCATTAAATTTCGATAATATAATAGGTACAGTGCTCGGAATTTTTTATCCGAAATAAAACAAAAGGGCGGTATGGCGTTGCTTAAATTTCTTTTGATAATTCTAATAATTTTTGCGGCTTACTGTACTGCGGTTACGGTTAAAATTCTGTCCTTCAAGGCAGAGCCGAAGAGCATACCCGAAAATACGCCTGCAATCATTTTGGGCTGTAAGGTAAACGACAAAACGCCGAGTGAAATGCTCGAAAACCGTATTGCGGCGGCATATAAATATCTTTCGGCAAACGAAAATGCCGTTGTAATAGCTTCGGGCGGCAAGGGCGATGATGAAAATATATCCGAAGCCGAGGCTATAAGAAATTCTCTTGTGGAAAAGGGTATTTCTGCGGAGCGGATTATCCTTGAGGACAAATCGACCTCGACGGCTGAAAATATGCTCTTTTCAAAAAGAATAATGGACAAAAACAGCTTGGGTAATGAAGCGGTTATAATAACCTCCGAATTTCATCAGCTTCGTTCGACCTTGCTTGCAAAAAGAAACGGGATAGAGCCGTATAATATAAGCTCAAAATCAAAGCCGTTTTCACTCTTTACATCTATTGTCAGAGAGTGGTTTGCGTTTCTCGGAACACTTTTGAAATAAACGCTTGACAAACGGCTTGCGTTTTAGTATAATATCTGCACAACAAAGAAGAACACCCGTTCTCACCTGTGATTTTTAATGAAACAGGTCAATACTTTTAAGGCTACGGTCTTATTGTGTGTATTGAGCGTGAACGGTTTTTGTTCACGCTTTAATTTATTGTTTAGGAGTGATTATCCATCGCTGTCAAAGAAATGCAACTCAATGAAGAAATCCGTGATAAGGAAGTCAGAGTTATCTCTGCGGACGGAGAACAGTTAGGTATTATGTCCGCTAAGGAAGCCCTTAAAAAGGCTGAGGAGAAAAACCTTGACCTCGTTAAAATTGCGCCTCAGGCTCAGCCTCCCGTGTGCAAGATTATGGACTACGGCAAGTACAGATTTGAGCAGACGAAGAAAGAGAAGGAGTCAAAGAAGAACCAGCGTATAATCGAGACAAAGGAAATCAGACTTTCTCTCAACATCGACACGCACGATTTCGATACGAAGGCTAATCAGGCGATGAAATTCTTAAAGACCGGTCATAAGGTCAAGGTTTCAATTCGTTTCAGAGGACGCGAGATGGCTCATCCGCAAATCGGCGAGGAAACAATGAAAAAGTTTGCCGAGGTTTGCTCGGAGTTTTCATCGGTAGAAAAACCCGCAAAGCTTGAGGGCAGACAGATGCTTATGTTCTTAGCACCGTTGAGCGCTAAAACCAAATAAGTAAACAAATCATTCAGGAGGAAATAGAAATGCCTAAAATTAAAACACATTCGGGAGCTAAAAAACGCTTCAAATTATCAAAGAACGGTAAGCCGATCAGAGCACACGCTTACAAGTCTCACATTCTCAACAAGAAGTCTACAAAGAGAAAAAGAAATCTTCGCAAGACCGCAGTTGCAGACGTAACGAATCAGAAGCAGATCAAGCGTCTTGTTCCTTACAAATAATCAATAAATTAAATGCGGTTTTCGACCGTTTTCACAAATTTTCGGAGGTAGAATAATAAATGGCACGTATTAAAGGTGCGATGATGACTCGCAAAAGAAGAAATAAAACATTAAAGCTCGCAAAAGGCTACTATGGCTCAAAGTCAAGACTTTTCAAGACTGCTAAGCAGGCAGTTATGAAGTCAGGTCAGTATGCATATATCGGCAGAAAGCAGAAGAAGAGAGAGTTCAGAAAGCTCTGGATTACAAGAATTTCTGCAGCTTGCAAAATGAACGGTATGAATTACTCAACATTCATCAACGGTCTTAATAAGGCAGGCGTTTCATTAAACCGTAAAATGCTTTCTGAAATCGCTATTTCAGATCCCGCAGCTTTCACAGCTCTTACAGAGCAGGCAAAAGCAGCACTTAAATAAGCTGGAACCACGCCTTGTTTTCGGGGCGTGGTTAATTTTTGCGTTATGAATTATACCGAAATTACTTCAAGAAATAATGAAAAAATCAAATCAGTCGCAAAGTTGGTCTCGAGTTCAAAGGAACGAAAAAGCACCTCGCTTTTTGTTTCGGAGGGCGCAAGGCTTTGTTTTGATGCGGCTAAAAGCGGATATGCGATAAAAGAGGCGTATTTTACCCGTGATGCTGTTTCGAAATTTTCTGATTACACAGACATAATTGCCGATTGTGCAAAAAACGTTTATTTGATAACCGACGAGGTTTCGGGAAAAATTTCTGATACAGTCAATTCGCAGGGGATTTTTTGCGTTGTCGAAATGAAACGCCAAACAGCGTTTGAAATCGAGAGTACAAAGAAGTATATTGCGCTTGAAAATGTGCAAAATCCGCAAAATCTCGGCTCTGTCGCAAGGAGTGCCGAGGCTTTGGGCATTGACGGAATAATCGTGTGCGGCGGCTGCGATATGTATAATCCAAAGGCATTGCGTGCGTCAATGGGCAGTCTTTTGCGCATACCGATTATCGCAGTTGACGACCTTGTGGAAACGCTTGAAAGGGCGAATTCCGAAGGTATGCTTACCGCCGCAACCGTTCCCGACGGAAATGCCCGTGACATTACAAAAACAGATTTTTCCGCAGGTGTAATAGCTGTTATCGGAAACGAGGGTAACGGTGTTACCGAGGCTGTTAAAAGCACCGCAAGGGAAAGAATTACAATCAAAATGAAGGGCGAGGCAGAGTCGCTTAACGCATCTGTTGCCGCCGTTATCACAATGTGGGAAATAATGAGATGAGAGACTGTGAGTATTGGATTTGGCTCCAAAACGCCTATGGCACAGGGGCTAAAATAAAACCCATAATCGAATATTTCGGCTCTGCAAGAGAGTTGTATGAGGCAGGAAGCTATGAATGGCGAATTTCGGGCATTATTGACCAAAAGCACGTGGACAAGCTTCTTCTGCACAGCCCGTCGGAGTCGGGCAGTATAATGCGAGCATGTGAGGAAAACGGATGGGAGATAATAACTCCGCAGGACGAGCAGTATCCGTTTTTACTTACGCAGATTTCGGATTTACCGGCTGTTCTCTATGCTGACGGCGATATTGAAACGCTTATGACAGAGTCAAATATCGCTATGGTCGGAACGAGAAACGCATCAGTACAGGGAATAAAAGTCGCAGGCGCAATCGCACAAAGGCTTTCGCTTGCGGGTATGACAATAGTTTCGGGCGGTGCGCTCGGAATTGACGCCGCTTCGCATGAGGGCGCATTGAGCGTGGACAAGAAAACCGTTGCGGTACTCGGCTGCGGTCTCGGAACAAATTACCTTAAAACAAATGAGGATTTGCGTAACAGGATAAAGAAAAACGGCGTTCTTATAACGGAATTTCCGCCGTTTTCGCAGGCGTCAAGGATTTCATTTCCGAAGCGAAACAGGATTATTTCGGGTATGTCGCTTGCGACGGTTGTCGTTGAAGCAGGCGAGAGAAGCGGCTCACTTATAACCGCTAAAAATGCTTTATCTCAAGGCAGACGGCTTTATGCCGTACCCGGAGATTTGTTTTCTTCGGCTTATTCGGGCACTTCCGAAATAATAAACAACGGTGCAAAGCCGCTTTTCAATGCAAGAGAAATTGTTGAGGATTTTATGGATGAATTCCCTGAAAGATTTGACCTTTCACTTGCAGATGAGCCGTTTGCGATTATGCTTTCGAGAAATGCCGAGGACTTTTCGGGCAATGTCAATCATACTTATAACAAAAGAGCCGAAAAGACGCAGAGCAGGGTGTCGAAAGCCGATACAGAGCCTGTAAAAGCAGAGCCGAAGCCGTTACCCGATACGGCAAGCGAAACCGCAAAGAAAATCTATGCTGTTTTGGACGGCGATACGGAATTTGACACTATCGTCGAAAAATCGGGACTTAATGTTGTAAAGGTGCTTTCGGGAATTACCGAGCTTGAAATGCAAGGCGTTATCGAGGTGCTTCCCGGCAGAAAATATAAAAAAATTCAGTGATAGTATAGGATGATTTTAATATGTCGAAATTAGTTATAGTTGAGTCTCCTTCAAAGGCAAAGACAATTCAGAAATACCTCGGCAAGGACTATAAGGTTACCGCTTCCGTAGGTCATATCAGAGATTTGCCTTCGTCAAGGCTCAGCGTTGATGTTAAAAATGACTTTGCTCCCAAATATGCGATAGTTAAGGGCAAGGAAAAGCTTGTAAAAGAGCTTAAAGAAATGGTAAAGGAATCGGACGGCGTATATCTCGCAACCGACCCCGACCGTGAGGGAGAGGCTATTTCTTGGCATCTTGCAACCGTTTTGGGACTTGATACAGATGACAAAAACAGAGTTAAATTCAATGAAATTAATAAGACAAGCGTTGTAAAGGGTATCGAGCATCCCGAAAAAATCGACCTTGACCTTGTTGACGCACAGCAGGCAAGAAGAATACTTGACAGACTTGTCGGTTATAAATTGAGCCCGTTTGTTTCACAGAAAATCAGAAAAGGACTTTCGGCAGGCAGAGTTCAGTCTGTTGCTGTTCGTCTTATTGTTGACAGAGAAGAGGAAATCCGTGCCTTCGTCCCCGAGGAGTATTGGACTCTTGACGCAAAGCTCACAGCACCCGGCTCAAGAAAGGCCTTTGCCGCTTCGTTTATAGGCGATGAAACGGGCAAGGTTAAAATTGCACATAAGGCTCAGGCAGACGCATACTTGAACAGACTTGACGGCGCACAGTACACGGTTGCTTCCGTTAAAGAGGGAACAAGGAGACGTCAGCCGGCACCTCCGTTTACAACCTCCACGCTTCAGCAGGACGCTTCGAGAAAGCTCGGCTATCAGGGCAGAAAGACTATGAAGATAGCGCAGGAGCTTTACGAAGGTATGGAAATCAAGGGCGTAGGCACAATGGGTCTTATAACCTATATGAGAACTGACTCACTTCGTATCTCCGAGGAGGCTCGTGCGGCTGCCAATGAATATATCACGGAGACCTACGGTAAGAATTATCTTCCCGACAAGCCGAGATATTTCAAGACAAAGGCTAATGCGCAGGACGGACACGAGGCAATCAGACCTACAACTCCGTCGCTTTCTCCCGATAAGGTAAAGGACAGCCTTACCGTTGAGCAGTTCAAGCTTTATTCGCTTATTTGGAAGCGTTTTATGGCAAGCCTTATGGCTGCCTGCATACAGGATACCGTAAAGGTAGGAATTAAGGCAGGAACGGAAAAGGATTTGGCAGACGGTAAGTTCTGCGAGTTCTCGGCTTCAGGCTATACCGTTAAATTTGACGGTTACACAAAGCTTTACGAGGTTTCGACAGATGATGACGAGGATGCAGAGAGCGTACTTCCTCCGATAAAGGAAAATGATATTCTTAAACTCAAATCACTTGACGGAAATCAGCACTTTACACAGCCGCCTGCAAGATATACCGAAGCGGCTCTTATCAAGGCTCTTGAGGAAACGGGTGTCGGCAGACCGAGTACTTATGTTTCTATTGTTTCGACAATTCTTTCAAGAGAGTATGTTGTAAGAGAACAAAAGCAGTTGAAGCCCACCGAGCTTGGCGAAGCGGTTGTCAACCTGCTCAAACAGCAGTTCCCGAATATAGTAAATGTTAAATTCACCGCAAATATGGAGTCCGATCTCGATAAGGTCGAAAGCGGCGAGGTCGACTATATAAAAATGCTCCACACCTTCTATGACGGCTTTGAGAAAACACTCGAAAAGGCTAAGGAGGAGATGTCGGGCGTTAAAATTCAGCTCAAAGAGGACGTTACCGATATTCCGTGTGAAAAATGCGGAAGAATGATGGTCGTTAAGGTCGGCAGATTCGGAAAATTCCTTGCTTGTCCGGGTTATCCCGAGTGCAAGAACACAAAGCCGTATGTTGTGCAGACAAACGCAAAATGCCCCGTTTGCGGCGGCAATGTAATCGAAAAGAAGTCAAAGAGGGGCTATGCTTTTTACGGCTGTGACAATTATCCCGAATGTACGTTTATGACGTGGGATAAGCCTACCGACGAGGTTTGCCCGAAGTGCGGAAAATCCTTGTTCAAGCGTAAGGGCGGATTGCTTGTATGCCTTGACGAGAAATGCGGTTTTGAAAAGAAGGCAGAGCGTAAGAAAAGAACTAAAAAAGAGGAAGAATAAATGAAAGCAGCTGTTATCGGCGCAGGTCTTGCAGGGTGCGAGGCGGCGTGGCAACTGAATATGGCAGGGATTGATGTTGAGCTTTATGAGATGAAGCCCGAAAAACATTCTCCTGCACATAAAACCGATTTATTCGCAGAGCTTGTATGCTCAAACTCTTTGAAAGCACAAAGGCTCAATTCGGCGGCAGGTCTTTTGAAAGAGGAAATGCGTACTTTTTCTTCCGTTTGCGTTGAAACGGCACTTGAAACGGCTGTTCCCGCAGGCGGCGCTTTGGCTGTTGACAGAGAACTTTTTTCAAAGTCTGTAACAGAGAAAATCAAGGCTTGCAAAAATATAAAAATCATAAATAAAGAAGTGACGGACTTGCCCGAGGCTGACGCTGTAATTATTGCGGCAGGACCTTTGGCGAGCGACGGTATTTCTAAAACGATACATTCCCTGTGCCGTGACGGGCTTTCGTTTTATGATGCGGCGGCTCCGATTGTATCGGCTGACAGTGTGGATATGGACTTCGCCTTTACGCAGTCGAGATATGACAGGGGCGGCGAGGACGACTATATAAATTGCCCTATGAATAAAGAGCAGTATGAGGCTTTTTATGAGGCGATTATTTCGGCGGAGAGCGCAGAGCTTCATTCTTTTGATAAGAGAAAAGATGTGTATGAGGGCTGTATGCCTATTGAGGTTTTAGCTTCCCGTGGCAAAGATACAATGCGTTACGGTCCGTTAAAGCCCGTAGGTCTTGTTGACCCGAGAACAGGGCACAGACCGTGGGCAAATCTCCAGCTTAGAAAAGAAAATAAGCAGGGCACTATGTATAACCTTGTCGGCTTTCAGACAAACTTAAAATTCCCCGAGCAGAAAAGGGTGTTTTCAATGTTCCCGGCACTTCATAATGCGGAATTTTTGCGTTACGGCGTAATGCACAGAAACACGTTTATAAATTCGCCTGAATATCTTTGCTCGGATTTCAGCCTGCGTGAAAATCCGTATATTTTCTTTGCAGGGCAGATAACAGGCGTTGAGGGATATATGGAGTCGGCGGCTTCGGGAATTATGGCAGGACTTAACTGCGCTCGCAGACTTTCGGGAAAGGAAACGCTTACCCTGCCCGAAACCACTATGATAGGTGCACTTTCACGGTATATAAGCGACGAAACGGTTAAGAGCTTTCAGCCGATGGGAGCGAATTTTGGCGTTTTGCCGCCGCTTCCCGATAAGATAAGAGATAAAAGCGAAAGATATATGGCATTGGCTAAAAGGGCAATGGGCGACTTGGAGTCGTTCAAAGGAGAGAACGGTATATGAAGATAATTGTTGACGCTTTCGGCGGAGATAATGCACCGCTTGAAATAATAAAGGGTTGTATCGAGGCAAGAAAAGAATTCGGCGTTGATATAATGCTTACGGGCGACAGGGGTAAAATTGAAAAATGCGCAAAGGATAATTCCCTTGATATTTCCGCCTTTGAAATAAAACACGCAGATACGGTGTTTGAAATGACAACTCCGCCGACGGAGATACTTAAATCAAAAAGAGGCACTTCGCTCGGTGTGGGATTTGACGCATTGGCTTCGGGCGAGGGCGACGCTTTCGTTTCGGCAGGCAGTACAGGAGCTATTTTGGTCGGAGGAACGCTTATTGTTAAGAGAATAAAGGGTGTAAAGCGTCCTGCTTTGGGTGCTGTTATGCCTACAAGCGCAGGTCCGTTTATACTTGTCGATACAGGTGCAAATGTTGAATGTACTCCCGATATGCTCTGTCAATTTGCAAAGCTCGGAAGCCTTTATATGGAGAAGATAATGGGCATTGCTTCTCCCCGTGTCGCACTTGCAAATATCGGCACAGAGGAGACAAAGGGTACTCCTATGCTGGTTGAGACCTATAAAAAATTGAGCGCTCTTGACGGTATAAACTTTACGGGTAATATAGAAGTGCGAGATATTGCCTTCGGCGAGGCGGATGTCGTTGTAGCAGACGGCTTTACGGGTAATGTTATCGTAAAAATGTACGAGGGCGTTGCAAAATCAATTACAAATCAGATCAAAGCAATATTTATGAAAAACCTGTTTTCTAAACTCTCATATCTCGGCATAAAGTCGGGAATGGACGAGTTTAAGGAAAAGATGAACTATAAAAAATACGGCGGAGCACCGCTTATCGGTGTCAGAAAGCCTGTTATAAAGGCTCACGGCTCATCGGATGCGTACGCATTGAAAAATGCCATAGGGCAGGCGATAAAATATATCGACAGCGGTTTTATAGATATTGTTTCTCAGTCAATGAAAGACGGTGAAAATAATGACTGAATTAGAAAAAACAATAGGCTATCAATTCAAGGATAAGAGCCTGCTTGACAGAGCTCTTACTCATTCCTCATACGCTAACGAGGTTTTAAGAGAATATAAGGACAACGAAAGACTTGAGTTTTTGGGAGACTCGGTATTGGGCTTTATCACGGCAGAGTATCTCTTCTCACGCCATGAGGATTTCCACGAGGGCGAGCTGTCAAAGCTTCGTTCTTACGCAGTTTGTGAGAAGTCGCTTTTTGAATTTGCAAAGACAATCGGACTCGGCGACCATATCAAGCTTTCACACGGCGAGGATATGACGGGCGGCAGGAACAGACCGTCGGTTTTGTCGGATGCGTTTGAGGCTGTTATAGCGGCTATATATCTTGACGGAGGAATCGACGAAGCGAAAAAGTTTGTTTTGCGTTTCGTGGCTCCCTATGTCGAGAAAAAGCCGAGTTTTAAGGATTACAAGACTATTTTGCAGGAGCTTGTGCAGAGAAATCACGGCGAAGAGCTCAAATATGTGCTTGTGAGCGAATCGGGTCCCGACCACGATAAGACGTTTGAGGTTGAGGTGCATCTCAATTCAAATGTTATCGGCAAGGGCGTTGCGGGAAGCAAGAAAAAAGCCGAGCAGGCGGCGGCTCAGCAGGCTTTGGAGTTGATGGGAATTTGAAAAAGCACGCAAACGTAGCTTTATTTGTGCCTCACGCAGGCTGTCCGCACCAATGCAGCTTTTGCAATCAAAAGACAATTTCAGGCTCTGTTAGGGCTCTTACGACCGAGGATGTTAAAACGGCGTGTGAAATTGCGATAAAAAGCGGAAGCACCTCTCCGGAAAGCTCGGAAATTGCTTTTTTCGGCGGCAGCTTTACGGCGATTGACGAGGAATATATGATTTCCTTGCTTGCAGAGGCAAAAAAATATATAGATAAAAATTATTTTAAGGGTGTGCGGATTTCCACACGCCCTGATTGTATAAATGAGCATAAGCTTGAAATTTTGAAAAAATACGGCGTAACGTCTATTGAATTGGGTGCGCAGAGCACAGATGACGGGGTTTTGCTTATCAACAGGCGAGGTCATACCGCAAAGGATATTGAAAATGCAAGTATGCTCATTCGTGAAAGCGGTTTTGAATTAGGACTTCAGATGATGACGGGGCTTATGGGCTCGAGCCTTGAAAAGGACATAAAAACTGCTGAAAAGCTGATTGAATTAAAGCCTGATACAGTCAGGATTTATCCGACAATCGTGCTTGAAAACACTCCGCTTGCCGACTGTATGAAAAGCGGCGAGTACACTCCGCAGACCCTTGACGAAGCAGTAAAATTGTGTGCAAGACTGCTTTTGATGTTCCGTGAAAACGGCATAAGGGTTATAAGGCTCGGACTTCATTCGGGCGGAAATGTTGAGGACGGATACCTTGCAGGCGCATATCATCCGGCGTTTCGTGAGCTTTGCGAGGGCGAGCTTTATCTTGAAAAAATGCTCTCGGAGCTCTCACAAAAAAGCCGTGAAAACGAATATGTAATCGAAGTTCCCGAAAAGTCGCTTTCAAAGGCAAAGGGACAGTCAAAAAGAAATGAAAAAGCATTGAAAAATCAAGGATTTTATTGTACAATAAAGGGAAATGATTTTTTAGAAGATTTTGATATTATTGTGAAGGAAAAATGATATGTTTCTTAAAGCACTGGAAATGCAGGGATTTAAGTCTTTCCCCGATAAAACGGTACTTGAATTTAATAAAGGCGTAACAGCCGTTGTAGGACCTAACGGAAGCGGAAAAAGTAATATTTCGGACGCTGTGCGTTGGGTTTTGGGCGAGCAGTCAACGAAGAATTTGCGTGGCTCGAAGATGGAGGACGTTATTTTTGACGGTACGGACATCAGAAAGGCAAAGGGCTTTGCCGAGGTAACTCTCCGTCTTGATAACAAGGACAGAACGCTTCAAAACGACAATGACGAGGTTTCCGTTACAAGACGTTATTTCCGTTCGGGCGAGAGCGAATATCTCATAAACGGCGAGTCGTCAAGGCTTCGTGATATAAACGAGCTGTTTATGGATACGGGTCTCGGTCGAGACGGCTACTCTATTGTCGGACAGGGCAGAATTGCCGATATGGTTTCTTCAAAGACGGGCGACAGACGAGAAATGCTTGAGGAGGCTGCGGGAATTTCCCATTTCCGTTACAGGCGAGCAGACGCTACCAAAAGGCTTAAGCAGGCGGAGGAAAATCTTGTCAGACTTCGTGATATTTTAACGGAGCTTGAAACGAGAGTAGGACCGCTTAAAGCTCAAAGCGAAAAGGCACAGAAATTCATTGTGCTTGCCGAGGAGCGCAAGGACCTTGAAATCGGTATTTGGCTTAACACCATTGACCGCACGAATGACAGACTTCGTGAACAGGACCATAAAATTTCAACTTCCGAGGTAAACTATAAGCAGGCAGAGGACGAGCTTGTGGCTATCGAGGGAAAAATCGATTCTGCGGCACAGGAAATTAAAAATATCAACATAAAAATTGAGGAGATAAGAGCGCAGTCGTCGGTATCGGACGAGCAAATTTCGGCTCTTGAAACCCAGCTTAAGGTTGAGGAAAACTCGATTTTACATAATAACGAGACAATCGAAAGGCTCAAAAAGGATAAGTCGGACGAAAACGAGACAGAACAGCATCTTGACGAGAGAATAAGAGCTGCCGAGCAGGCTATCGAGCAGGCAAAAGAGCAGGTAACGGCTCTTGAAAACGAGATGTCCGAGCTTACCGCAAGGGAAGAGAGCTTCAAGAGCGATAACGCAACATTCTCCGATATGGCGCAAAAGCTGTCGGCGGAAACTTCGGCACTTTCTATTGAGCTTGCGGATTGCAGAGTGTTGAGCGAAACGGCAAATTCTTCTATCGAGGAAATCAAAAACCGTATTTCAGCAATTGACAGCACACTCGGCGGCAGGCAAGAGGTTTACTTAAAATACAAGAAATCGCACGAGCAGGCACAGGAAGCACTCAAAAGGTGCGAGGATGAAATAAACTCCATAAACAACTCAATCGACGGCTATACATTGCGTTTGGAGTCGAGGGGTAAAAAGGCTTCGGACTGTGAGTCGCTTCTCTTTGAAAAGGAGAGAGAACTTCACAAGACAGAGGACAGAATAAGAATTTTGTCAGACCTTGAAAAGAGTATGGAGGGCTATTCCGGTGCTATTAAGGCGGTTATCCGTGAACAGCAAAGGGGTGCGCTTCGTGGCATACACGGACCGCTTTCACAGCTTATCACGGTAAGGGATAAATATTCTACTGCTATCGAAACGGCTTTAGGTGCGGCGGTGCAGAATATCGTAACCGAGACGGAGAGCGATGCAAAGCGTGCTATCAATTTCCTCAAGACTTCACACTCGGGCAGAGCGACATTCTTGCCGATTTCCGCAATTAAGGGCAGAGCTCTTACGGAAAAAGGACTTGATGATGAGTTCGGATATGTCAATATGGCATCGGAGCTTGTCGAAACAGAGCCAAAGTACCGCGAAATTATAAAATCGCTTTTGGGCAGAACGGTTGTTTGTGATGACCTTGACTGTGCGGTTGCGATTGCTAAAAAATACACTTACAGATTTAAGATAGTTACCCTTGACGGACAGGTTATTAACGCAGGCGGTAGTATGACGGGCGGTTCAAGAACGCAGAACGCAGGTATTTTGAGCCGTGGCAATGAGATTGAAAAGCTCACAAAGGGTCTTGAGGCAATGAAGAACGAAATGGCTTCGTTGCAGTCGGATTTCAAGCAGTTGAGCGAGGACAAGGCGGCGGCGCTTGCGGATTTAGAGGGTGCGCAGGGCGACTTGCTTCGTAAGAACGAGGAGAAAATCAGACTTCAGGGCGATTTGAAGCTTGCCAAAGAACAGCTTGACACGGTATCGGGCGGCGTCGGAGAGCTTGCAGAGGAAAAGCAGACGCTTCAAAAGAGAATCGATACGATAACCGAAAACGCAGCAAATGCGGTCGTTCGTGTTAAGGAATTGAACGAGCTTATTGCCAAAAAAGAGAGCGAGCTTGAAAAGCTCACGGGCGACAGAGAAAATATTGTTGCAATGCGTGAAGAGCTTTCGGAAAAGGCTTCACAATTGAGCCTTAAAATAATGTCGCTCAATAAAGATATTGAAACAAACACTGACACACTTGTTCACTTGAACGCTCGTAAGCAGGGACATACGGGCAAGGCAGAGGTGCTTGATTCCGAGATTGCAAGGATCAACGAGAAAAATGAGCAGTTAACTCAAAACATCGAAAATCTTTCGCTTAATATCGAGGAGCTCAAAAAAGGCTCAAGCGCATCAAGGCAGGAAATAGACGCTCTTATCGAAAGCCGTGACGGATATGAAAAGCAGCAGAGCGATTTGCGACTTTTGGAGCGTTCAAAGACCGTTGAGCGTGAGCAGCTCGGTAATGAGCTTGCAAGGCTTGAGGAAAAGAAGGTTGCAATGCGCAAGGAGTATGACGAGCTCAGCGCAAAGCTTTATGACGAATACCAATTAACACGCCGTGAGGCTGCGGCACTTGATATTAAAATCGACGATTATCAGCAGGCAGGCAAGCGACTTTCAGAGTTGAAAGCACAGATTAAGGCTTTAGGCTCTGTAAACGTTTCCGCAATAGACGAGTACAAGGAGGTTTCCGAGAGGTACGAGTTTATGTCGAAGCAGATAGCCGACGTAGAGAAGTCGAAGAATGAGCTCAACAAGCTTATCTATGATTTGACGGGCAAGATGGCGGCACAGTTCAGGGAGAGCTTTAACAAAATCAACGCCCATTTCGGCGAGACGTTCTCGGAGCTTTTCGGCGGCGGTAAGGCTGAATTAAGGCTTGAAAACGAGCTTGATTTGCTTGAATGTGATATTGAAATCAAGGTTCAGCCACCCGGAAAGAATGTCAAGAATATCGACCTTTTGTCAGGCGGCGAAAAGGCAATATCGGCTATCGCACTTTTGTTTGCGATACTCAAGGTTACACCTGCTCCGTTCTGTATTTTTGACGAGGTCGAAGCGGCTCTTGATGATGTCAATGTTTCAAGATATGCAAGCTACGTCAGACGAATGACGAAGAACACACAGTTCATACTCATTTCTCACAGACGAGGCACAATGGAGGAAGCAGATGTCCTTTACGGTGTAACAATGCAGGAAAAGGGAGTATCAAAGCTGCTTGAATTAAAGACTGCCGAAATGGCTAAAAAACTCGGTTTGGCATAATGCCGAAAGGAAAAACCAATGGGAATTTTCAGTAAAATCAACTTCGGTCTTACAAAGACCAGAAATAAAATGTCGGGTGCAATCGACGACCTTTTTGACAATGTCGATGAGGTTACCGATGACCTCTATGCCGAGCTTGAAGAAATTCTTGTTATGGCGGATGTCGGAATGGTAACGGCTGTTCAGATTACGGAAACGCTCAAGAAGAACGCAGCCGAAAAGAAGCTTAAAACCCCCGACAAAATCAAGGCGGAAATGAAAAATGTCGTTGCCGAATTGCTTTACGGCGGCGAGGATATGGGCTTGATAACAAAGCCGTCCGTTATCCTTGTAATCGGTGTAAACGGTGTGGGCAAGACGACCACAATCGGTAAGCTTGCCGCAATGTATAAGGCTCAGGGCAAAAAAGTTTTGCTCGGTGCGGCGGACACCTTCAGAGCAGCGGCTATTGACCAGCTTCAAATTTGGGCTGACCGTTCGGGTGTTGATATTGTCAAGCACGCAGAGGGCGCAGATCCGGCGGCGGTTGTTTTCGATACCGTAAATGCCGCAAAGGCGAGAGATACCGACATTGTAATAATCGATACCGCAGGCAGACTTCATAATAAGAAAAATCTTATGGAGGAGCTTGCAAAGATATACAGAGTTATTGACCGTGAGCTTCCCTATTCCGACCGTGAGGTACTTTTGGTGCTTGACGCAACGACGGGACAGAATGCGGTAAATCAGGCAAGAGAGTTTAAGGCGGTTGCCGAGATTACGGGAATTGTTCTTACAAAGCTTGACGGTACTGCAAGAGGCGGCGTTGTGCTTGCGATAAAGAATGAATTGGGAATACCCGTTAAATTTATCGGCGTCGGCGAGCAGATTGACGATTTACAGCCGTTTAATCCGCAGGCGTTTGCAGACGGACTTTTCCAAAAGATAGAATATGAGGAGGATGAAAATGAAAGCGAAAAGATTACTGAAAACATCTTGGGCGATATACGATCTGGTGTCGATGGACACGGCGACGGCGCAGATGAAGATAAACACAGCGGTAAAGAAGTTGTTTCATCCTCACAGGAAGAAAAAGCAGAACAGAATAACGGCTCTCGGTCAAATGAAAGCGGAGTTTCGCAATTACAACAGACGGCGCAGATAATTGACGAGCTTGCCGTTGAAATGCTTGATGAGGTTATGCCGAACGAGGGAAAAGCAGAGGAAAATGCGGAAATTCCTCAGACGGAAGAGGCAGTAACCGAGGAAAAAGACGAATCCGAAGAACAGGAAGAAAAGAAAGAGAAAAAAGAAAAGAGGGGATTTTTTGGACTTTTTAATCGCCACTCATAATATGAAAAAAAGAGCCGAGCTTGAAAGAATTTTATCGCCGCTCGGTATAAATGTTAAAACCGCAGATGAACTCGGAATTGACCTTACGGATGTTGAGGAAACAGGCACAACATTTGAAGAAAATGCAAAACTCAAGGCTGATTCGGGTTGTAAGGAAAGCGGTATGCCGTGTATCGCAGACGATTCGGGACTTATGGTTGACGCTCTTGACGGCGCACCCGGTGTTTACTCGGCAAGATTTGCGGGCGATCACGGAAACGACGAAAAGAACAACGATAAATTGCTCGATTGCTTAAAAGATGTACCCGACGACAAGAGAACGGCAAAATACGTCGCTTGCGTTTGCTGTGTTTTCCCCGACGGCAGAGAATTTACCGTCAGAGGCGAGTGCCACGGCAAAATCGGATACGAGAGAAAGGGCACTAACGGCTTCGGTTATGATCCGCTTTTCTACATTGACGGCAGAGCTTTTGCGGAATATACACCCGAGGAAAAGGACAAGGTAAGCCACAGAGGTAACGCACTTCGTCTTTTTGCCGAGGAAGTTAAGAAGTATATATAAAAAGATTGCAATAAACAATAAACCATAAACAGGAGAAATTATGACAAGTAAAGAGAGAGCAGCTCTCAGATCACAGGCAAATACACTTCAGGCACTTTTTCAGGTGGGAAAGGGCGGAATATCCGAAACTCTTATAAAGCAGACGGAGGACGCACTCACCGCAAGAGAGCTTATTAAATTAAAGGTTTTGAGAGAGACCTGCCCCGACACACCGAGAGATATTGCCGAGAAATTGGCGCTTGAAACAAATTCGGAGGTTGTCGGAGTTATCGGCGGAGTTTTGATTTTGTACAGATACAATCCGAAGCTCCACGAGAAAAAGAAAACAGTGAGAAAGTAATATGAAAATAGGTGTTTTCGGCGGAACGTTTAACCCTCCGCACAAGGGACATACACGGCTTGTTACGGAATTTTGCGAAAAATTAGGGCTCGACAGGGTTTTGATAATCCCCGATAAAGCTCCGGTGCATAAATCGGCTGAGGGCTTGGAGTCCGACACGGACAGGCTCAATATGTGCCGACTTGCGTTTTGCGATAAGCGTTTTGAAGTCAGCGACATTGAAATTAAACGGGATACCGACAGCTACACGGTTTACACCCTGCGTGAAATTAAGAAAATGTACCCCGATGATGATTTATATTTGATTATCGGCTCGGATATGTTTTTGATGTTTTCAAGGTGGTATGAATACCGTGAAATACTGTCAATGTGTACCCTGTGCGTCGCTTCCCGTTGCGAGGAGGAAAGCCTTGATGAGTTAAGGCGATATTCCGAAAATGAGCTCAAAATACCGATTGACGGACTTACGGGCAAAGGAATAATCATTTCCCCCGTAGAGCCGTTTGAAATAAGCTCGACAGAGCTTCGCAGCTTACTTAAAACAGGCGAAAGCACCGAAAAATATCTTGACGGCAAGGTCAGAAAATATATCGAGGACAGAGGACTTTATGGATACCCAAAGAAATGAAGAATTTGTCGAGGAAATCAAAAAAAGACTGAGTGAGTACAGATTTTATCATTCGCTGAACGTTGCAGACGAGGCGAAAAGGCTTGCGAAAAGATACGGAGCCGATGAGGATAAAGCCTTTACGGCAGGTCTTATTCACGATATAATGAAAGATACCGATTATGAAACTCAAAGGGAGTTAATCGAAAAATATTCGCATAAAATGACGCCCACTGAGCTTGCAAACCCGAAAATATGGCATGCAATGAGTGGGGAAGTGTTTTTAAGGCACGAGTTGAACGTCAAGGATGAGGATATACTTTCTGCGGTCAGGTATCACACGACGGCAAGGGATAATATGTCGCTGTTGGAAAAGGTTTTGTATATAGCCGATTACACCTCGGCAGAACGCAATTACCCCGACGTTGACGTAATCAGAGAAAAGGCTGAAAGAAGCCTTGAGGAAGCAATGCTATACGGCTTGCAGTTTACAATAAAGGAAAATGTTGAAGCGGGAGCAGTCGTTCACCCCGACAGCATTCTCGCATATAATGAAGTCGCAATTTCCGAAAAGGAGAAAGCGAGAAAGGATGAAAGCAATGCAGACTAAGGAACTGCTTGAAAACACCGTCAAAATTCTTGATAATAAAAAGGCGGAGGACATTAAGGCACTTGAAATTACCGATTTGAGCTCGGTTGCGGATTATTTCGTAATCGTAAGCGGTACTTCATCAACGCATATAAAGGCGCTTGCCGAGGAGCTTGAGGAAAAGCTGACAGCTCTCGGGAAAGAGCCAAATCACGTAGAGGGCAGATCGACAGGCTGGATTTTGCTTGACTACGGAACAGTTATTGTCCACATTTTCACTCCTGCCGACAGAGAAAATTTCAACCTTGAAAAGCTCTGGCAGGACGCAAAAGAGGTTGACGTTTCAAAGTGGATAATTGAATAAAATCACATCCGATACAGAGGTGCAATTATGGATTATAATTTTAGACAGACAGAAGAAAAATGGCAAAAAAAATGGGATGACGAGGGCGTTTTCAATGCCGTTGACAATTCGGATAAACCCAAATTTTACGGACTTGTCGAGTTCCCGTATCCGTCGGGCGCAGGTATGCACGTCGGACACATCAAGGCTTATTCGGGTCTTGAGGTCGTTTCGAGAAAAAGACGACTTCAGGGCTACAATGTGCTTTTCCCGATAGGCTTTGACGCTTACGGACTTCCCACGGAGAACTATGCCATTAAAACAGGTATTCATCCGAGAAAAGTTACCGATATGAACATTGAAAAGTTCACAAGTCAGCTTAAAAGGGTAGGCTTCTCGTTCGATTGGACAAGAGTTATCGATACAACACAGGAGGATTACTACAAGTGGACGCAGTGGATATTCCTTAAAATGTTTGAAAACGGACTTGCTTTCAGAGATAAAACTTTGGTAAACTACTGCCCGTCATGTAAGGTTGTTCTTTCAAACGAGGACTCACAGGGAGGCAAGTGCGATATTTGCCATTCCGACGTTGTTCAGAAATCGAAAGACGTTTGGTATCTTCGCATTACAAAGTATGCAGACAAGCTCCTTGAGGGACTTAATGAGGTTGATTATCTTCCGAATATCAAGCTTCAGCAGGTAAACTGGATCGGCAAATCAAAGGGCGCATTCGTAAACTTCAAGGTAAATGAGGTTGACGAGAGCTTCAAGATTTACACAACCCGTCCCGACACACTTTTCGGCGTAACATTTATGGTTATGGCACCCGAGCACCCGATAATCGACAAGTACGCTGACATTATCGGCAATATGGATGAGGTCAAGGCATACAGACAGGAATGTGCTAAAAAGACCGAGTTCGAGAGAACACAGCTTGTTAAGGAAAAAACAGGTGTAAAGCTTGAAGGCTTTACAGCTAAAAACCCCGTTAACGGCAAGGAAATCCCGATTTATATTTCGGACTATGTTATGATGGGATACGGCACAGGCGCAATTATGGCTGTTCCGGCTCACGATCAGAGAGACTATGACTTTGCAAAGAAGTTCGGCATTGATATAGTTGAGGTTATCAAGGGCGGCGACATCTCGGTTGAGGCTTATACAGGCGACGGCGAGATGGTAAACTCCGATTTCCTCAACGGTATGGATAATAAAAAGGACTCAATCGCAAAGATGATTGAGCACCTTGAAAAAATGGGCATCGGCGAAGAGGGTGTTCAGTACAAGATGAAGGATTGGGCGTTCAACCGTCAGCGTTATTGGGGCGAGCCTATTCCGATTGTTTATTGTCCCAAATGCGGAATGGTTCCCGTTCCCTATGACGAGCTTCCGCTTAAATTGCCGCAGGTTGAGAATTTTGAGCCCGGTCAGGACGGCGAAAGCCCGCTTGCAAAGATTGATTCTTTCGTAAATTGCAAGTGCCCGAAGTGCGGCGCAGACGCAAAGAGGGAAACAGACACTATGCCGCAGTGGGCAGGCTCTTCTTGGTATTTCCTGCGTTATATCGATCCCCATAATGACAAGGCATTGGCTGACCCCGAAAAGCTTAAATATTGGGGACCTGTTGACTGGTACAACGGCGGTATGGAGCATGTTACACGCCACCTTATCTATTCAAGATTTTGGCATCGCTTCCTCTATGATATCGGCGCAGTGCCGTTCAAGGAGCCTTACCTCAAGAGAACTGCACAGGGACTTATCTTAGGACCCGACGGCGTTAAAATGAGTAAGTCAAAGGGCAATGTTATCGACCCGAATGAGGTTGTTGACGTTTACGGCGCAGACGTATTGAGAACTTATGTATTGTTTATGGGCGACTATGAGCAGGCTGCTCCGTGGAGTGAGTCGAGCGTTAAGGGCTGTAAGAGATTTGTTGACCGTATTTGGAAGCTTCAGGAAATTCTCACTGACGGCGACGAGTATTCAAAGGAGCTTTCCTCTGCGATGCACAAGGCTATTAAGAAAGTCAGCGAGGATATTGAGGGAATGAAGTACAACACGGCAATCGCAGCGTTGATGACTCTCCTCAATCAGATTTACGACAACGGCAAAATCAACCGTGCAGAGCTTAAAACGCTTCTCCTGCTTGTCAATCCCTTTGCTCCGCATATCACGGAAGAAATGTGGTCAACTCTCGGCTATGGCGAGATGCTTGCAAAGGACGGCGTATGGCCCGAGTATGATGAGGCTAAGTGCATTGACGACACCGTTGAGATTGCAGTTCAGATAAACGGCAAAATCCGTGCAAAGATTGAAATTGCTGCCGACGCTTCTAATGATGAGGCTATTGCAGCTGCAAAGGCAGACGAAAAGGTTGCACAGGAGCTTGCGGGAAAGAATATAATTAAAGAGATTTATGTTAAGGGCAGACTTGTAAACATCGTTGCAAAATAAGGTGGTTTTATGAGAGCTTTTAAGGAGCTTGCGGACCTATGGTCGAGGTTTTCAGAAATACAAGAACGGCAGACGTTATGATGTACATAGCGTCTGTCGTTGCGTCTTTTTTCAATAAATAAAGGATATGATTTATGAGTTTGAACAGGATAATTTCACTTGTACTTGTTATAGTTTTAACAATCCCGATATGCCAGCAGACAAATTTGTTCGCAAAGAGTGCCGAGCTTTCGAATTTGCTTCGTGTGAACAAGACGGATGCCGATAATGAAGCTGTAATATCGAGCGAGCTTGATTTTGAGTTCGACAGCAGAAGCGAGAAAATCAAAAACCTTATCAAGGCTGCGGAGGCAAACGGAGACACCGAAATCAAGGCGCAGGTAAGGACTGTTTTTTCACAGCTTTATTCGCTTTTGAAAAAAATCATTCTCTCGGACGGCGACCTTCAATCAGAGGATGTAGGGAGAGAGCTTGGCGCCATTTTCAACAGTCTTTTCATTCTCGATACCAAGCTCAATGAGGCAGACCCTAACGCTATGGGTGAGCTTACAAACAAGGGCTTTGTAACGCAGGCGGTTTCTATTGTTTGGGATATTATGGACGCCTTTGACGAAAACCGCTTATCGTCGCAGACAATGGAAAAGGGCGTTACCCGTATTGAGGATATACCGTACATAGACGACGGTACAGACGAGCATATGCTTGACGTTTATTATCCTGACGGCACAAGCGAGAAGCTGCCCGTGATAATCGAAATTCACGGCGGCGGTCTTATGATGGGCAATAAGGATTACAACAGAGTATATTGCTCGGTGCTTGCCAAAAAGGGCTATACGGTGGTTTGTATAAATTACAGACTTTCGCCCGACGTTCTCTATCCCTCGCAGGTGCAGGACGTTATGGCGGCTTATAAGTGGATTTATGACAATGCGGACAGCTATAATATCGACCTTGAAAGGGTGTATGTAACAGGCGAGTCGGCAGGCGGCAACCTTGCTTATTACACCTCGCTTGTTGAAACAAGTCCGCAGCTTCAAGAGCTTTACGGGGTTTCTCCGTCGGGGCTTCAAATCGACGCATTAGGTCTTGTTTCGGGTATGTACGAGATGAAAGCAGGCTTCAATGCACCGCTTATATCCTGCTATTTCGGAATTGACTATAAAAATTCGCCGTATTATCCCTACCTGCAGCCTGAGGAGGTCATACCTCTCGGCAAATTGCCGCCGTGCTATACGGTGTCGTGCACAAGGGATATTCTTCACTCCTCGGCAGAGCATTTTGACAAGGTTTTGACCGAGTGTGGAATTGACCACGTTTACAGGGATTGGGGCTTGACGGTCAACAAATCCTCGGGACATATAACAAGCGTTGCATATCCCGAGCTTGAGGAAAGCAAGCAGACGATAGATGAAATGCTCGCCTTTTTCAGCGCACATACGCAATAATATTTACATTGACGGTGCTCAAAATTGAGTACCGTTTTTTGTTAATGAAAAATTTATAAATCTGCTTCTTGAAAATGGAAAAAGTATATAATATAATATTTTTGACATACAAAGTCAGATAGCGACTTCTGAATCTTATTAAAAAGGCGGTAAATTATGAAAAATTCTGTTTTCTATTTCGTTGTCGGCTCACAGTTTTTATACGGCGAGGATACACTTGTTGAAATTGACAAGCATTCTAAAATAATGGTTGACGGCTTCAATGCAGACAAAAACATTCCGTGTACGGTTAAATGGTTTCCTTGCGTTAAGACAAGTGAGGAAATCTACAACATAATGAACGAGGCTAACAATGACGAAAATTGTGCAGGCGTTATAACCTGGATGCATACCTTTTCGCCCTCGAAAATGTGGGTTAAGGGACTTATGGCATTGAGAAAGCCGTATCTTCATCTCAACACGCAGTTCAGCCGTGAAATTCCGTGGAACGATATTGATATGGACTTTATGAACCTTAATCAGTCGGCGCACGGCGACCGTGAACACGGATATATTGCCGCAAGACTTCGTATGAACAGAAAGGTCGTTGTCGGCTTTTGGCAGGACGAGGACTTTACCTCGCAAATCGGCGTTTGGATGAGAGCTGCTGTCGGTGCGGCAGAGTCGAGAAAGCTTAGGGTGCTTCGTATTTCCGACAATATGAGAAATGTTGCCGTTACAGAGGGAGACAAGGTTGAGGCTTTGATTAAGCTCGGCTGGAGCGTTGACCATTACGGCGTAGGCGATATTATTTCGGAGGTTGAAAAGGTAACCGAGGAAGAAATCGACGAGCAGATGCTCGCTTATGAAAATAATTATATTTTCGATACCGATAACACAGAGGCTGTTCGCTATCAGGCTCGTGAGGAGGTAGCTATAAAGAAATTCCTTGACAGAGGAAATTTCAAGGCTTTCCACACGAATTTTGAGGATTTGCAGGGACTTCGTCAGCTTCCCGGACTTGCGGTGCAAGACCTTATGAAGCAGGGATACGGTTTCGGCGCAGAGGGCGACTGGAAGGTTGCGGCAATGACGAGAATTATGAAAGTTATGGCAGAGGGTATCGGCAAGGGTACTGCCTTTATGGAGGATTACACGCTTCATCTTGAAAAGGGCAACGAAATGATACTCGGTGCACATATGCTTGAGGTTTGCCCGACAATTGCCTGTGAAAAGCCGAGAATTCAAGTTCATCCGCTTGGAATAGGCGACAGGGAGGACCCTGCAAGACTTGTTTTCAAGGCTAAAAAGGGCTCGGGTATTGTGGTATCGCTTGTTGATATGGGCGACAGATTCAGAATGATTGTAAACGATATTGAATGTCAGACGCAGGAGCACGATATGCCGAAGCTTCCCGTTGCAGGCGTCCTTTGGAAACCGCTTCCCGATTTCAAAACCTCGGCGGCGGCTTGGATATATGCAGGCGGCTCGCACCATTCCGTTCTTTCTTATGACCTTACGGCAGAGCATATGCGAGATTTTGCGGAGATTATGGGAATTGAATTTGTGTATATAAATAAAGACACAAAAATCCCCGAATTCAGAAAAGAGCTTGAATATAACGACGTTATTTGGAGGAACAAATAATGCTTGAACAGTTAAAGCAGGATGTTTACAAGGCTAATATGCAGCTTAAGGAGTTCGGCTTGGTGGTTCTCACTTGGGGTAACGTTTCGGCAATCGACAGGGAAAGCGGATTGGTCGTCATAAAGCCGTCGGGCGTTCCCTATGATACAATGAAAGCCGAGGATATGGTTGTTGTCGATTTGGACGGCAATGTGGTCGAGGGCACGCTCAATCCCTCGTCTGACACACCGACGCATCTTGAGCTTTACAGAAGCTTTGAGAGTATCGGCTCGGTTGTGCACACCCATTCGGCTTGGGCGACGTCATTTGCGCAGGCAGGAAGAAGCATAAGGGCTTACGGAACAACTCACGCCGATTTTTCAAATCACAATATACCTTGTACAAGAGGTCTTACTAAGGCAGAGGTTGAGGGCGAATATGAGCTGAACACCGGAAAGGTTATAGTAGAATGCTTTGAGAACGAAGGCATAAATCCGAATGACTGTCCTGCGGTGCTTATTCACAGACACGGTCCGTTTTGTTGGGGCAAAAACTGTTTTAAGGCGGTTGAAAATGCGCTCATACTTGAAGAAGTGGCAAAGATGGCGTTTAGAACCGAAGAAATTGCCGCAGTCGAGCAAAAGCAGGTCGGAATTGAGGATTATTTACTTGCAAAGCACTATAACCGCAAGCACGGCAAGAACGCATATTACGGTCAGAAATAATTAAATATTAAATTTTAAGGACGGATTTTTCCGTCCTTATTTTTTTGCGGTATTAGCTTTGAAAACGGGTGTGGATTTGTTCTGCTAACTTAATTGTACGCAGAACTATGCCTTCCTCTGACGAGGAAGGTGGCACGCCGTAGGTGTGGCGGAAGGAGAGAAAGCAATAAGCAGCAAATTTTCGTTATCTCTCCCTCAGTCATTTTTCTTCGAAAAATGCCAGCTCCCTCGTCAGAGGGAGCCTATGTTTGTTAATGCGGTTTGGGGTACCGATAAAATTCCACTGAATTCAAGCATTTTATTTTTGCATAAAATCGCTGTTATTGTTAAAAATCTTATTAAAGGATAGGTGATTTTATGATTGAGCGTTTGGGAAAATATACTTTGAAGCTAAACGAAAGACCGTCGATTATCGCAGGAGCAGGTGTAGTCGGCAAAACCGAGGGCGACGGACCGCTTAAAGAGGAATTTGACCGTATATTTGAGGACGATACACTCGGCGAGGAGTCGTTTGAGAAAGCCGAGAGCAGCTTGCAAAGAGAAGCTGTTTTGCAAGCAATGATAAAATCGGGCAAGCCTATTGAGGATGTTGAATATATTTTCGCAGGCGATTTGCTCAATCAATGTACGGCGTCAACCTTTTCATTGAGGGAGCTCGGCATACCGCTTATCGGACTTTTCGGCGCTTGCTCGACAATGGCTCTGTCATTGGGCATTGCAAGTGTCTTTGTGAATTGCGAAGCGGCAAAGCTCGCCGTTGCGGCAACCTCCTCGCATTTCTGTTCAGCCGAAAGACAGTTTCGTTTACCGCTTGAATACGGCGGACAGCGAACGCCGACGGCACAGAGAACGGTTACGGGAGCAGGCGCAAGCGTTGTGGCAAAGCATATTGCGAACAAGCCCTGCGTTGAGGCTGTTACCTTCGGGAAAATCGTTGACTTGGGAATTAAGGATTCAACGAATATGGGCGCTGCTATGGCACCTGCGGCGGCAATGACAATTTCGGATTTTTTCTCGGATACGGGAATGAAGCCCGACGGTTTGGATATGATTGTCACGGGCGATCTCGGATATGTGGGAAGTGAGCTTTTGCTTGAGCTTCTGAAAAAGGACTATTCTCTTGATATTTCAGCTCAATACAACGATTGCGGAATGATGATATATTACAGAGAGGAACAGGATGTTCACGCAGGCGGTTCGGGTTGCGGCTGCGGAGGCTCTGTGCTGAACACATATTTTATGAACAGGCTTGAAAGCGGCGAGCTTTCGAAGATTTTGTTTGTCGCAACGGGCGCTTTGATGTCGCCGACCTCGTCGCTGCAAGGCGAGAGCATACCGTCCATTGCGCATGCAGTGCTTTTGTCGAAGCCCGATAACAAGTAAAGGAGAAAACTATGTCTGGACTTTCTGAAGATTTAAGAGTAATATCGGCATTTACCAAGACCATAAATATATTAACGGCGGTTAAGACGGCAATGACGGTTGGGATAATAGTCTATTGCGTTTTTACGGGCTTTAAAGGAGTAAGTCTTATAAAAGAAAATAACAAATAATTTATTTCGGAGGCTAAAATTTTTGTCGAAGCCTCCGAGTTTTTTATTTTTTATTGAATTCCTACTAAAATTGTATTATTATATATTTACCGAATTTTTAGAATTTTTTAAGGTGACAAAAATGAAGATTTCAACAAAAGGCAGATATGCTTTAAGGCTTATGCTTGACCTTGCTATGCACAATGACGAGGGCTATATTTCGATAAAAACTATATCGCAGCGTCAAGGAATATCGGAAAAATATCTTGAACAGATTATAAAAATGCTGTCAAAAAGCGGACTTGTCGAAAGCACAAGGGGCGCACAGGGCGGCTATAAGCTTTTGAAAGAGCCGAAGGAATATACGGTCGGCGAAATTTTGCGTGTGACAGAGGGCAGTCTTGCACCCGTGTCGTGCCTTGACGATTCAGAAAATCACTGTGAGCATTGCGACGATTGCGTGACGATTGAAATTTGGCAAAACGTGCTTGACGCAATAAATGAGGTTGTCGATTCGATAACGCTTGACTACCTCGTAAAAAAGCAAAAAACAAAGGGCACCTGCTGTAACAAGGGCTGATAAAATGGAAATCGATACACGGGAAATCTTGCGATACTCGGGCTTTAGAGGTGCTTCCCCCGACCCGAAAACCGCAGAGATGATAGAAGAATTGAAAAAAGAGGTAGAGCTTTGCTCTGACCCTAAAAGTATATACAAAGAGGTTGAGTTTACAAAGACGGAAGAGTCGATAACCGTTGAAAATATGACTTTTCACAGCAAAAAGCTTGTTTCCCACCTTAAAAATTCGGACAGGCTTTTGATTTTTGCGGCGACTCTCGGCACTCCGAGCGATATAATGCTTCGTAAGTACATTTCGTCAAATTCGGCAAAGGCTGTTTTGGCGCAGGCTACACTTGCGGCGGCTTGTGAGAGCTATTGCGACGAGGTTTGTTCGCAGATTGCAAAAAAAGAGCTCGAAAACGGCTACTATTTGCGTCCGAGATTTTCTCCGGGATACGCAGACCTTGATTTGACCTCACAAAGAGAGCTTTTTGCTCTGCTTGACATTACCAAAAGAATAGGAGTTTATCTTTCGGACAACTGCCTTATGATACCGACAAAATCGGTCAGTGCGTTTATCGGCTTGACGAAGGATAAGGACTGTAATATAAATTCGTGTGAAAATTGCGGCAACACAGAATGCGAATTCAGAAGGACGTGAAAGAATGAAGTTTAAGGAAAAGCTTGGCAAGGAAATGCTTATATGCGACGGCGCAATGGGTACACTGCTTATCGAAAACGGGTTAAAAGCAGGGGAATTGCCCGAGATGTGGAATATTGAGCATCCCGACATTCTCTATAAAATACACAAGCAGTATGTGGACGCAGGCGCAGATATTATTTCCGCAAACACCTTTGGTGCGAATCGCTTGAAGCTTGACGGTACAGGTCATTCGGTTGAGGAAATTATTACCGAGGGCGTCAATATCGCAAAAAAAGCGGCACAGCAGGCAGAGCGTGATGTGTATGTTGCGCTTGATATGAGCACAACGGGTAAATTGCTTGAGCCGTACGGAGATTTGCCGTTTGAAGAGGCTTATGACATTTTCAAGCAGCAGGCGATAGCAGGCGAAAAAGCAGGTGCAGACCTTGTTTTACTTGAAACTATGGGCGACCTTTACGAAATCAAGGCGGCAACGCTTGCTATTAAAGAAAATACCGAGCTTCCGCTGATTGTTTCAATGATATTCAATGAAAAGGGTCAGCTTCTTACGGGCGCAGATGTCAAAACCGCAGTATTTACGCTTGAGGGACTCGGCGTAGATATGATTGGCTTGAACTGCGGACTCGGACCTAAGGAAATGCTTGAGCATGTAGAGGAGGCAGTTAAGTATTCAAGCACGCCGATTTTGGTAAATCCAAACGCAGGCTTGCCCGAATGTGTAAACGGTGTTACGAGCTATAAAGTCGGTGCAGAGGAATTCTCCGACGATATGGGAAAAATTGCAAAACTCGGAGTTTACTGTGTCGGCGGCTGCTGCGGAACAACTCCCGAGCATATAAAAAGAACTGCTGAAAAATGCAAAAAAATAGCGGTTTTTCCTGTAAAGCAAAAGCACTTTACAGCTGTTACTTCTTATTCGAAAACAACGCTGATTGGGGAAAAACCCGTGATTGTCGGCGAAAGAATAAACCCCACAGGTAAGAAAAAGCTGAAAGCCGCACTTGTTGAAAACAATATGGATTATATAGTCTCCGAGGCGGTTGCGCAGGCTGATAAAAAGGCTGATGTTTTGGATGTCAATGTCGGTTTGCCCGAGATTGATGAGCCGAAAATGTTGGTTCGTGCGATAAAAACCGTTCAAGGTGTGCTTAATATTCCGCTTCAGATCGATACCTCTGATTTTGAGGCTATGGAAAAAGCGCTTCGCATCTATAACGGTAAGGCTCTTATAAATTCCGCAAACGGTAAAAAAGAAAGTATGGAAAAAGTCTTTCCGCTTGCTAAAAAGTACGGCGGCGTTGTGGTCTGCTTAACTCTTGACGAAAACGGAATACCCGATACCGCACAGGGCAGGATTGAAATTGCAAAGCGTATGATTAAAACTGCCGAGAGCTACGGACTTTCAAAGGATGACCTTATTATCGATGCACTTGCAATGACCGTAAGCACAGGCAAGGACAATGCTAAAGTAACCCTTGAAACACTCGATTATGTGAGAAATACACTCGGCGTGAACACCTGCTTGGGTGTTTCCAATATTTCGTTCGGTTTGCCGTCGAGAGAGATAATAAACACGGCTTTCTTTACAATGGCAATGCATTCGGGACTTTCCGCAGGTATTATAAATCCCTTGAGCGATATGATGATGAACGCTTATTATTCGTATTGCGCTCTTAAAGGCTATGACGATAACTGCGAAAACTATATAAACAACATTGCAAAGGTTGAGGCTGTCGCAAGCGGAGAAACGGTTGATTTGAAAACCGCAATAATTAAAGGTATGAAAGCGCAGTCTGCCGATTGCGCAAAGGCTATGCTTGAAAACACCGATCCGCTTAAAGTCATTGACGGCTATATAATCCCTGCTCTCGATGTTGTCGGACAAGCGTTTGAAACGGGAAAAATGTTCTTGCCGCAGCTTTTGATGAGTGCCGATTGTGCAAAGGCGGCGTTTGACGAGATAAAACTAAGGCTCACAGCCGACGGCGAAAAGCAGGAGCCAAAGGGCAAGATTGTCATTGCAACCGTAAAGGGCGATATTCACGATATTGGCAAGAATATTGTCAAGGTTTTGCTTGAAAATTACGGCTTTGATGTTATCGACTTAGGCAAGGATGTTGACCCCGAGCTTGTGGTTGAAACAGCAAAAAGGGAACGGGTAAAGTTAGTCGGACTTTCGGCTCTTATGACGACGACGGTCGCAAATATGGAAATTACGATAAAGCGGCTGCATGAGGATTACCCCGAGTGCAAAATTATGGTCGGCGGTGCGGTTTTGACACAGGATTATGCCGACAGAATAGGCGCAGATTTCTATTCAAAGGACGCAATGGGCTCTGTCAGATACGCTGAAAGGCTGTTCACGGAAATTTAATTTTTTTCTGAACAATTATGTTATAAAATGTTATTGACAATATCATACTATTGTTGTATGATATATGCGATTTCAGACAAAAAAAGTATGAATTGAATATTTTCGATGGAAAAGAGATGTATTTATGAAGGTTTATGCCGATAATGCGGCTACAACAAAATTATCAGAAACGGCGCTTAATGCAATGATGCCGTATCTTACGGATACATTCGGTAATGCGTCAAGCCTCTATGACATAGGTCAGCAGGCTCACCACGGCGTTCAAAATGCAAGGGAGACTGTTGCAAAGGTTATCAATGCCGATACGAACGAGATTTATTTTACTTCGGGCGGCAGCGAGGCTGACAACTGGGCAATCAAGGGTGTTGCCGAGGCTATGGCGAAAAAGGGCAAAAAGCATATTATCACAACTGCTTTTGAGCACCATGCCGTGCTCCATACGGTTAAGAGATGCGAAGAGCTCTTCGGCTGCGAAATCACGTATCTTCCCGTCTACGAGAATGGTATAGTTAAGATTGAGGATGTTAAAAACGCTATCCGTGAGGACACCGCACTTGTTACAATAATGTACGCAAATAATGAGATAGGCACAATTCAGCCGATAGCAGAAATCGGAAAGCTCTGCCATGAAAAGGGCGTTATTTTCCACACCGACGCAGTGCAGGCTGTCGGTCATCTTCCGATTGATGTTAAGGCACAAAATATCGATATGCTCTCAATGTCGAGCCATAAATTCCACGGCCCTAAGGGTATCGGCGCTCTTTATATGAGAAAGGGTATCAGAATTCCCAATCTTATTGAGGGCGGCGCACAGGAGAGAGGCAAGAGAGCGGGCACGGAGGCTGTTTACGCTATGGCAGGAATGGCGGCAGCTCTTAAAGAGGCTAACGATAACCTTGCGGAAAACATGGAAAAAGTATCCGCTTTGCGCAACAGACTTATTGACGGACTTTTGAAAATCCCGTCAAGCAGGCTCAACGGCGACCGTGAAAACAGACTTCCCGGTAACGTAAATATCAGCTTTGAGGGCGTAGAGGGCGAGTCGCTTCTTCTCTACCTTGATATGAAGGGCGTTTCCGCTTCCTCGGGCTCTGCTTGCACGTCGGGCTCACTTGACCCGAGCCATGTTCTTTTGAGCATAGGACTTCCTCACGAGGTTGCTCACGGCTCATTGAGGCTTACTCTTTGTGAGAGCAATACGCAGGAGGAAGTTGATTATATTATTGACTGTGTTCCCGAGATAATTGAAAGACTTCGTTCGATGTCTCCGCTTTGGGAAAGATTACAGAAAGAAAGAGGTAATGCATAATGGAATATTCAGAGAAGGTAATGGAGCATTTTGCTCGTCCGCATAATGTCGGTAAAATTGAGGACGCAGACGGTGTCGGCGAGGTCGGTAACGCTAAGTGCGGAGATATAATGAAAATGTATATCAAGGTAAACGACGGCATAATCACAGACGTTAAGTTCAATACCTATGGCTGTGCTTCTGCTATCGCAACCTCTTCAATGGCTACCGATATGATTAAGGGCAAGCCCATTTCGGAGGCTCTCAAGCTTACAAACAAGGCTGTTGTTGAGGCTCTTGACGGACTTCCGGCAGTTAAAATTCATTGCTCTGTTCTTGCCGAGGAGGCAATCAAAGCAGCTATCAAGGACTACTATGAAAAGAACGGCATTGAATACGACAAGGAGCTTTTCAAAGAGGATTGCTGTAATTACGAGCATCATCACGCTGACTGATTTTAATAATATAGCCCCTGAAATTCGCTTGAATTTCGGGGATTTTTTTATGCTTTTTTCTGAAAAATAAATATTTATAAAAACTGTACAAAAACCGTACAAAGTGTCGTAAAATATTATGGTAATTTTATATTTTTAAGCTGAAAACGAGGCCATTTTAACCCGTAAGAACCCTTGAAACAGCGAGGAAAACGGCGATTTTTATACTTTTTGAAATTGCCGTGAAAAAACGTTGTTGACATATGTCAAAAATACTATATAATAGACTTATAAGGTTGAAAAAACAGTTATCGGAGGGGTAAAAGTGGCAAGACCTAAAAAGCTAAGACGAATTTGCGCATACCCCAAAGTAATGGGATTTAGACCGTTCGGCGATTATGCCGAGGTTGTTGACCTTACCTTTGACGAGTATGAGGTTATGAGGCTTATGGATACTCTCGGGTATTCGCAGGAGGAATGTGCAATCCAAATGGATATTGCCCGTTCAACCGTCGCTTCAATCTATAATTCGGCAAGGGCAAAGACGGCAGACGCTATTATTTACGGAAAGTCGCTTGTAATTCACGGCGGAGACATTGAGCTTTGCAAAGGAAGCTCAACCTGCTGCGGTAAGTGCGGCAAAACAGCCTGTAAAGACTGCGGACACGGAGAGAGTATTTTGTGTTCGGCAAAGGCGGCTAATCGGATAATATAAATGTAAATACGGAGGTAAAAGAAATGGAAGCATGGAGAGGTTTCAGTAAGGGCGCATGGTGCGACAGAATTGATGTATCTAACTTTATCAAATTGAACTACACAGCTTATGACGGCGACAGCTCTTTCCTTGAAGGACCTACTGACAGAACACAGAAAGAAATGGACAGAGTACACGAGCTGCTCATTAAGGAAAATGACAACGGCGGTGTGCTTGACGTCGATACCGAAAGGGTACTTTCAATCCTTTCACACGAGCCGGGTTATGTTGTTGACAAGGACACGGACGTTATCGTCGGCTTGCAGACTGACGAGCCGCTTAAAAGAGGCGTTTCGCCGTTCGCAGGCTTCAGAAACGCAGTTCAGGCTTGTAACGCATACGGCTATGAGCTTTCGGAGAAAATTAAGGACGAGTTCACATACAGAACTACTCACAATACAGGCGTTTTCAGAGCATATACAGACACTATGAAGGCTGCTCGTCACGCAGGTATTCTTACAGGACTTCCCGACGCTTATGCAAGAGGAAGAATTATCGGCGACTATCGCAGAATTGCTCTTTACGGTATGGATTACCTTATCGAGCAGAAGAAAGAGGACAAGCGCAGACTCGGTATGAAGGAAATTCTTGATGAGGAGACAATCCACACTCTTGAGGACCTTTCAAAGCAGCTTGACTTTATGAATCAGCTTAAAGGCCTTGCTCTTTCATACGGTTATGATATTTCAAAGCCCGCAACAACTGCTAAAGAGGCTGTTCAGTGGCTTTACTTCGGCTATCTCGGTGCAATCAAGGAGCAGAACGGTGCCGCTAACTCAATAGGCAGAATTGCCGAGTTTATGGATATTTACATTCAGAGAGATATTGAAGAGGGTATTCTTGACGAGGTACATGCACAGGAGCTTATCGACGACCTTGTTATCAAGCTTCGTCTTGTTCGTCACTTGCGTACACCCGAATACAACGACCTTTTCGCAGGTGATCCGGTTTGGGTTACAATGGCACTTGCAGGTGTAACAGGCGAGGGTAAGCATATGGTATCAAAGACCTCATACCGTGTATTGCAGACGCTTTACAACCTCGGTTCATCGGCTGAGCCGAACATTACGGTTCTTTGGTCGGACAGACTTCCCCAGACATTTAAGGACTTCTGCGCTCAGGTTTCTATTGATACAGACTCAATTCAGTATGAGAACGACGACGTAATGAGAAGAATGTACGGCGACGACTATGCAATCGCTTGCTGTGTATCGGCAATGAAGATGGGCAAGCAGATGCAGTTCTTCGGTGCAAGATGCAACCTTGCAAAGGTTCTCCTTATGGCTCTTAACGGCGGTAAGGACGAAATCGAGGGCGCACAGATAGCTCCTAAGGGAGAAATCTTCGAGGAAAAGCCCCTTACATTTGAAGAAGTTTATGAGGCATATAAGAAGTATCTTTCTTGGATGGCAAGACTTTATGTCAACACCATGAATATCATTCACTATATGCACGACAAATACGCTTATGAAAGACTTATGATGTCTCTTCATGACACGGACGTTGAACGTTTGATGGCATTCGGCGTATCGGGCTTCTCGGTTGCTATCGACTCCTTGTCGGCAATTAAGTATGCAAAGGTTACTCCCATAAAGGATGACAGAGGTCTTATCACAGACTTTAAGATTGAGGGCAAGTTCCCGAAATACGGCAACGACGACGACAGGGCAGACCTTATCGGTAAAGACCTTATCGAGTATTTCTATAAAGAGCTTTGCAAGACTCCTTGTTACAGAGGCGCAAGACATACTCTTTCAATCCTTACAATCACATCAAACGTTATGTACGGCAGAAAGACAGGCTCTACTCCCGACGGACGTAAGGCAGGCGAACCGTTTGCTCCCGGTGCTAACCCCATGCACGGCAGAGATTGCGAGGGTGCTTTGGCTTCTCTTAATTCGGTTGCAAAGCTTAACTATGCTTGCTGTCAGGACGGTATTTCAAACACCTTCTCAATCACACCCGACGCTCTCGGAAGCGATAAGGAACAGCAGATTGAGCACCTTACAACAATGCTTGACGGTTACTTTGAGCAGGACGCACATCATCTCAACGTAAACGTTCTCAACCGTGAAAAGCTTATTGCTGCTATGAACGACCCGACTCTTTATCCCTCACTCACAATCAGAGTATCGGGATATGCGGTAAACTTCAACAAGCTCACTCGTGATAAGCAGGAAGAGGTTATTGCCCGTACATTCCATCAGTCAATGTAAAATTCGGACAACCAAACGGGCGGATTTTCCGCCCGTTAATTTTAGATAAGGAGATAAGCTATGGCGAATATACATTCCTTTGAAAGTCTTGCCGCAGTTGACGGCGAGGGAATACGCTTTGATGTGTTTTTCAGCGGTTGTCCCTTGCGTTGCGCCTATTGTCATAACCCTGACACATGGCACCACAAGGGCGAAATTGAAATGTCGGCGCAAGAGCTGTTCAACAAGGTTAAACGCTATAAGCCTTATTTCAAAAACGGCGGCGGCGTAACCTTTTCGGGCGGAGAGCCGTTGCTCAATGCAAAATTTATAAATGAAATCGCACCGCTGTTAAAATCGGAAAATATCGGATATTGCCTTGACACCTCGGGAAGCGTTGAATTGACCGACGAGGTAAAAACGGCGATTGACAATGCCGATATGGTTATTCTTGACGTTAAGTTTTATAATCCTACCGATTATGAAAAATATACAAAGGGCGACTTTGACCGCTTTATAAAAATCGGGAAATACGCAAGCGAAAAGAATATCAGGCTGTGGCTTAGAACAGTTGTTGTTCCCGATATTAACGACACCGAAGCGGATATGGATAAGTATGCCGAGCTTTCAAAGCAGTTCAAGTTTGAGAAATACGAGCTTTTGGCTTTTCACACAATGGGATTTTTTAAGTATGACGAGCTGAAAATCGAAAACCCGTTAAAAGAAACGAAGGCGCTCGATAAATCAAGATTGCACGAATTGCAGGAATATCTTGACGAGAAAATCGGAAAAACAGAGTGATTGCATTTCAATCCGCATTTTCAGCCTCCCTTGTGTAAAGGGAGGCTGAATTTTAATCAATTATCAAATTTTATAAATCCGTTAGCCGTCGTAAATCCGCAAATTTTCTTTTATACGGTAGGGCGGTGGCTTGCTGCCGCCGTGGAAACTAACGGATATATGGCGGTTATCGGGTGTTAGCAAATTGAAATTCAATATCATACCGTAGGGACAGGGCTCGCCCCTGTCCGCAACAAATTTGATGTATAATCGAGCCGACGGACAGCCGCAAGGGCTGTCCCTACGGTTGTGCGAATATTTTAATATCATATCAGACAAAAATTATCATATATCAACAACAATCCAACGGCGGCAGCAAGCCACCGCCCTACTGCGTCGTCGTTTGCTTCGTATCGCTCGCAACAGCCTTTGGCTGTTTCTCACTCACTATGCAACTCCTCCTTTTCCGCAAAAATCTCGCTCGGCTCGCCTGTTCGGTTGTAAACGCCCTCACGGTAGCTCACTGTCGCTATCAACTTTTGCGGCTGTCCGAAAATCTATTCCTATCTCGCTTGCTTTGTATTCCGAAAACTGATACAATGTAAACAACAAATACATCATGAGGTGCGTTATGTTTTTCAGAAAAAAGAAACCGTATCCGGAACACAGTTATCCGATTGAACAGGTATCCGCAACCGAACCCAATAAGTATCAGCTTGCGCAGATTGAACGCAAATTCGGAATGTTTATCCATTTTGGAATAAACACCTTTAACAATACCGAGTGGTCGAATGGAAAGCTTCCCGTTGACAGTTACAGACCGAGTGCAATTGATGCTGATCAATGGGTAAGAACCGCATACGAGGCGGGTATGAACTATGTCGTTCTCATTACAAAGCATCACGACGGCTTTTGTCTTTGGGACACTGATACCACAGAATATTCCGTGAAATATTCGCCTGTAAAGATTGATGTCGTCAAGGCTGTTTCCGAGGCGTGCAAAAAGTACGGCGTAAAGCTCGGGCTTTATTATTCGCTTTGGGATAGGCACGAAAAATGCTATAAGAATGACGAAAAATATATCCAATATATGCTTAAACATTTGTCAGAGCTTACTGACGGCAGATACGGCGAGGTTGTTGAACTTTGGCTTGACGGTGGCTGGGATAAGGCTTGCCGCAGGTGGGGTTTGGACAGAATATACAACCTTGTCAAGACAAATCAGCCGCAGTGCCAGATAGGCGTAAATATAACTATCGGCAAATATAAGGAGAAAAAAACAAAGCCCGACAATAATTATCTTCCCGAAAAATACCGTTACGGCGATCCGATAAGTATGTTCCCGTCTGATTTCAGACTCTGGGATCCGAATATGTGCCGTGCGGATGACCCGAAAGTTTACACTTTTAACGGGAAAGAATATTATATGCCTTTTGAATATACAATCTGTTCAAGAAGCTCCGGAAATTGGTTTTACTCGGACTCATATGCCGGCAAGCCGCTTATGAATGTTGGTGAGGTGGTAAAGAACTGTAAAACGCTTTTTGACATACAGAATCTTGCGGTTATAAATCTTCCGCCCGATAAAAACGGCAGACTTGTAGACGGCGATATTGAAAATCTTATGCGAATTTCAGAAAAACTCGGAATAAGGCGTGAACTCGGAGAATAACCTTAATAGACACAATTAAAGCCGACGGTTAATTTCGTCGGCTTTTTTCATCGTTCCTTTAGTTATTTTAACCAAATATCGCTCTGTTATTTCTACTGCAAGGCGGTGTAATTTATAGTATAATGGGACTATATTAAAATTTTCAAAAGGAGCGCACCATGTCATCGAAAACTTATCTTCCGAAAAAAGAAATGTATTCATTCTGCCTTGCCGCTATGGGACAGGGAATGATATACGCTATGATGTCAAGCTACATAAGTGACTATTATCTGAACGTCTTGCAGCTTACACCTATGTTCGTGCTGTTGCTTATGCTTCTTGCAAGAATTTGGGACGCAATCAATGATCCGCTTATGGGTATGATTGTTGACCGCAGAACCACAAAGCACGGAAAAATGCGTCCGTATATTATTTATGCCGCAATTCCGATTGGCGTGCTTACGGTGTTAATGTATTTAAGCCCTAACCTTGAAAAAAAGCAGCTTATGATTTATTCGGCGGTTGTCTACGTCGTTTGGGGTATGATTTATACAATGGCTGACGTTCCGTTTTGGAGCTTGCCTAATGTTTTAACGCCCGACGCAGACGAGAGAGGTAGGGTAATTTCTATCGGCAGAACCTTCAACGGTGTCGGCTCTGCTGTTCCCGAGGTACTTTTCCTTGTTATCGGTCTTACGCTTCCGAAAATTCTCGGCACTTCCGACGGACTTGATTATAATAAGAAAAAATATCTTATTATGGCAATCGTTACGGTTGTTATCGGCATTATACTTTACGCAAGCTCATATTTCAGAGTTAAAGAGAGAGTTGTTATTCCCGACAGAAAGCCTCAACCGGGCGAGCCGAGTCAGCTTTCAAGAATATTCAAGTGCAAACCGCTTATGCTTGTTATCGCAATGGGCATACTTTCCTCGGGCAGATATATGGTGCAGGCGGCGGCAGTTCACGTTGCGAGATACGCTTTTTATATCGGTCCCGATTTGAACGGACTTTCAGATGCAGAGCGTGTTGCGGCGATTGAGGCAAGCGTTTCTTCGGTTAAGACAATTTTCCAAGTTTGTGCAATAGTCGGTATGTTCGGTGCAATGCTCTTTATGCCCGTGCTTATGAAAAAGTACGACTATAAAAAGATTGTAATTGTAACCTGCTTGCTCGGCTTCGCTGCAAGCATATTCACAACGCTTATCGGTTGGTTTACAATGAACCTTTATGTTTGTATTCCGTTCGTGCTTATTTCCTGCATACCGCTTGGCGTACTCAATGTTATTTCGTATGCTATGATAGGCGACTGCCTTGATTATATGGAGCTTAAAACAGGCTTTAGAGATAACGGTCTCGGCTCGGCTTGTCAGGGCTTTGTAAACAAGCTCGGCAACGCACTTGCTACCTCGGGTATCGTTCTTATGTATATGTTCATAGGTCTTGAGCCTGAAAAGATGTACAGCTCGACTGCGATAGTAGCGGCTACAGACCTTGCGGCAGGACACCGCTTTGCAATGTTCTCGCTCGTTTCGATAGTTCCCGGTATCAGCCTCCTGTTATGCGCAATTCCGATGTTCTTCTATAAGATTTCGGGCGACAACAAAAAGCGCATACTCGAACAGCTTGCCGAAAAGAGAAAAGCTGAAGGCATTGTAATAGAATAATAAAATAAAGCATAGTAAAACCCCTCTTGAATTTCAAGAGGGGTTAATTTATGTTCGTTTATTCGGTTATGAAATTATAGCCTTCGATAATTGACTGAACTTCCTTTGAAACAACTCTGAAAATATCGCTTCCGAGCTTTTTATAGGCTTCGTCGTCTTCCTTTCGGCAAATCATAGCAAAGGTCTTGCCGACAGCCTTCAAAATATCGTCCTTCTTAACGGCAAGATAATAAAAGCTGTATTCCACGCCGTCGGAAAATTCCTTGTAAAACTCGCCTGCGTTTTTCATAACACGGTCATAAATCGTGTTTGTTGCCGTGCTTTTGAGCAGGGTGTTGGGCAAAAGCCTGTTGATGCAATATTCAGCCGTAAAGAACACCAAAATCTTTATCTGCAAAATAACCTTCGGTGGATAATCAAGCGTTCCGATTTCCTCCTCAAGTGAGCGTTTAAGCTCTGCACCGTCAAGAAAACGCTCGGCAAGATATTTACCAAGCTGTTTAGCTTTCTCGGTGTTGCCGTTCATACGCTGAGTATTCATCTCTTCAATTAAAGCGATACTGTCAAGCGTGTCATTTTTCGGTTTGGCGTTAAAGATTTTAATATCGTCGTCCATAATAGACCTCCGTGTTGGGTTATGCGTTTTCGGCAGCCTTTTCCTCGGCGAGCTTCTGCGCCTTTTTAAGCAAACGCTTTTGCTTTGCTTTATAACCCATAAGCTTTGAAAGGGCGTCGTCGGGTGTACCGTAATCGCCGATTGAAATAACCTTATCGTTATAAAGACCGTGGAAATCCGTGCCGCCTGTCATAAGTAATTTATGCTTTGTCGCAAGCTTTTTAAGCTCGTCCTGCTGCGCCTCGTCAGCCGACGGATGCCATACCTCAATTCCGTCAAGACCGCATTCAATAAGCCTCGGCAAGGAGTCGAGATTGTCGAACATATACGGATGAGCAAGAACAGCTACGCCGCCTGCATCGTGTACCGCACCGATAACCTCTTCAATGTCGGGGTATTTCGGGTCAACAAGGATGTTGTTAGGCGAGTCCTTGCTGAAAAGCTCGTTGTAAAGCTCGCCGTAAATCGAGGTTGTATAGCCCGATTCCATAAGAGCCTGCATAATGTGCGACTTATAAATATTGGTTGAGCCCGTAGCGCATTTAATGATAAATTCTGTGGTTACGGGGTATCTTTTAGCGGTGTGAAGCATCATAATATGAGCCGCTTTTTTCCTTGCAAGAGAATTCTTGTGGCAAAGGCCCTCAAGTCTTGCAGGCATATCGCTGAGATAGCAAAGAATGTGAACTTTCTTGCCTGTCTTTGTATCGGTTGCCGACAATTCAACGCCGGGGATAACCTGAATACCGTACCTCTCGCCGATTATTTTACCCCTGACCGTTCCCGCAAGGCAGTCATGGTCCGTAATCGCAATGGTAGTAATACCTCTTTTTTTAGCTAAAATAATTAAGTCTTCGATACCGAGAGAACCGTCTGAAAGCTTAGTATGACAATGTAAATCTCCGTTCAATTTCTTTCCTCCTCAAAACAATTAAGTATCATATATTTCACTGAAAATGAGTTATGTGTAAATTTAAGCGCATAAACCCTCAATATACTATATACAATTATACTTTCATTTTCGCCAATTTTCAAGGGTTTTATTTTAATTTTGAAAAAATCTTTATCCGCAAAAAATTATTCTTTCAAGCTCCGATGCCGCAAGACCCGAATGTACGTCTTTTCGTTTGAGCAGGCAGATGCTTCTTTTCGGAATCGGCGGAGTGATGTTCAGGATAATAAGGCTTGAGAGATCCTCGCTCTCAAGAAATTCCTCGGGCACAAAGCCTATTCCGAGATCGGATTTTATCATCGGCAAAATCTGGTCGGCGGCGTTTGCTTCGATTTCGGGCTCAAACGGCAGATCGGAGGCATTGAAATAATCGGTATAGAACTTGTGAGAGCCTGTTCTCTCCCCGAGACCGATAATAGGATAGTTTATCAGCTGATGCGCCGTCAGTACCGTTCCCGTTTCAAGCGAAAATTCCGAGCTGCACACGGGAACCTCGTTGATGTCTTTCAATTTGACGGAGGTTATATCCGACGGCAGGTCGAACGGCTGTGTTACAAGCGCAAGGTCGGCAAGCCCGTTTTTAAGCATTGCAATCGCCTGCGGAGTGGTAAGGTTTGATATTTTCAGCTTTACACCCGGGTAATTGTTTCGGAATTTTTTGAGTGCAGGTAAAAGTGAGCAATGAAGCGCAATTTCACTTACGGCAACCGTAACCTTGCCCGATTGCAGGCTTTTATCCTGCTCGATTTCCTCCTCGCCGAGCTTAATGCTTTCGACAGCCGTCGCAATTCTCGCATATAGCTTTTCGCCCTCAGGAGTGAGAGCTACACCGTGCCTGTGTCGCACAAACAGGGTGCATCCGAGCTCCTCTTCAAGCTTTTTAACAGTCCTTGTAATGTTCGGCTGATTGTTGAACAGCACGTTTGCCGCAGCCGTGAAGCTGCCGTATTTTGCAACGAAATAGAAAATTTTGTAATAGTCGTAGCTGATATTCATAGCTTCTCTCCATATAAAAATGATATATCAAAACTTAAAATTTACATTTTACATATATCTTAAATCAAATTATAATATATACGTTCAAGAAAAGCAACCGTAAAAATTCAAAAAGGAAGCGACGAATATGAGCAAGATTATTTGTATCGGCAGACAGTACGGAAGCGGCGGACGTGAAATAGGAGAAAAGCTTGCACGCACTCTTCAAATTCCATGCTATGATAAGCTGCTTATCAAAAAGGCGGCGTTTGAATCGGGAATGAGCGAGGAATTCATCTCAAAAACCGAGGAGTCGCCCATTAACAGTATTCAGTTTTTAAGCGGTAATCCGTATGCGGATATGGCAGGAATAGGGAATGCGTTTTATTCCGAAAGTCAGCTTGCCTACGACGCTGAAAAAAGAGTTATCGAGGAAATCGGCAAAAAAGGCGATTGTGTTATAATCGGTCGCTGTGCCTCGGCGATACTTCCTAAGGACGAGGTGCTGTCGGTGTTCATCTATGCCGACCATGCGGACAGAGTACGCCGTGTAATGAACAGAAACCGCCTTGACGAAAGGGCGGCGGCTCACAGAATAAAGCATATGGACAGAATGAGAAAACAGTTTTTTGACTTTTATTCGGACACTCAATGGGGTATGCCCGAAAGCTATAATATTATGCTCTCAAGCAGTGCACTCGGTATGGATATATGTGTAAATACAATAATAAAATGCTTGAAGGAAATGGAAGGAAAAGAAAATGAATAAGGATTTGACAGTCGGAAAACCGCAATCGGTTTTGTGGAAATTCTGCTTACCGCTTTTCGGAAGCATAATTTTTCAACAGCTTTATAACATAGCGGACAGCTTTGTAGCAGGTAAATTCGTAAGCGAAAATGCCCTTGCGGCAGTCGGTAACAGCTATGAAATCACGTTAATTTTCATTGCTTTTGCTTTCGGCTGTAATATGGGTTGTTCGGTTGTTGTTTCAAGATTTTTCGGTGCAAAGGAATTCAAAAAGGTTAAAACCTCCGTATATACCGCCTGCATTTTTAGCGCAGGACTTTGCGTTCTGTTAATGCTTATCGGAATATTCGGTTCAGGTGCATTGCTTCGTCTTATCAGAACTCCCGACATTGTTTTTGCGGACTCGAAGTTATACCTTGACATATATGTTTGGGGACTTCCGTTTGTTTTCTTCTATAACATTGCGACGGGTATTTTTTCGGCGTTAGGCGACTCGAAAACTCCGTTTTATTTCCTCGCCGTATCCTCGCTCTCAAACATTGCGGTTGATATATGGTTTGTAAAATCCTTCCATATGGGCGTTGCAGGCGTTGCGTGGGCGACGTTTATCTGTCAGGGCATCAGCTGCATACTTGCGATTGCGGTAGTTTTCAAAAGGCTTAATAAAATCGACAAGGAAAAGAACTGCCCGATTTTTGACAAGAACATCTTAAAGCAGATTGTTATAATCGCTATTCCGAGCACCTTACAGCAGAGCTTTATTTCAATCGGAAACATAATCATTCAGGGCATTATCAACGGCTTCGGTGCTCCCGTAATGGCAGGATATTCGGCGGCGGTCAAGCTCAATAACCTTGTAATTACTTCGTTTACAACCCTCGGAAACGGAATTTCAAATTACACCGCACAGAATATGGGTGCAGGAAAGCTTGTCCGTGTCAAGCAGGGCTTTGTGGCAGGACTTAAAATGGTGTGGCTGTTGAGCCTGCCGCTGTTCGCACTCTATTTCTTCAAGGGCGAATTTTTCCTCAAGCTCTTTATGGACGAACCTACCGAAACGGCGATATTGACGGGTATAACTTATCTTAAAATACTTTCTCCGTTCTATTTCATAGTTTCCGCAAAGCTTGTCGCAGATGGCATTTTGAGGGGTGCGGGAATGATGAACAAGTTTATGATTGCTACCTTCACAGACTTGATTTTGCGTGTTGTTATGGCGGCTGTTTTCTCGAAGACACCGCTTGGCGCAACGGGAATTTGGTGCGCTTGGCCTGTCGGCTGGTGCGTCGCAACCGTTCTGTCGATTGTGTTCTATGTAACAGGCCCGTGGAAAAAGGAAAAAGCAGAAATTACGGATTGAAAATAATATCTACACGGCAGGGCGGTGGCTTGCTGCCGCCGAGAAAATCAGCGTGTTTATAATAACTTTTGGTTGTTGTTAAATTAAATTAAATATAGTACCGTAGGGACAGCCCTTGCGGCTGTCCGACGAAGGCTCCCTTGTAAAGGGAGCTGTCGTTTTTTTTTGAACAAAAAAATGACTGAGGGATTTTTACAAAATCATATAAAATCAACCTTACAATCCCTCCGCCTCACGTTCGTTCGGCACCTCCCTTTACACAAGGGAGGCTGAAAATGCGGCTGCCCGTGGATGTAATTATGTATCAAATTTGCTGCGGACAGGGGCAAGCCCTGTCCCTACGGCTGAAAAAATATTGCAAATATGGCGAAGCGGTATGGATGAAATGATAAAGCGCATAAAACCGTACGCAGTTTTAGTATATGGCGGAGAGGCTGAGTACGATTACAAGGACATTGATGTATATTTGAAAGATTGAAAAATGCAAAAGGATAGATTATAATATCAATAAATACATCGCATATTAAGCAATAAATTTAACGGCTTTGTTATAATAAATAAAAAGGAGTAATGATTATGAAAGAAAACAAATTACAGCCCGCAACTGATGCAGAAATAAACCAGGCAATAGAGGAAACCCTTGACGAAATGGAAGAAGAGTTCAAGGCAATATTTGATGCTCCACCGACAGAAGAAGAGCTTGCATTCGAAAAAGAATTCAATGCAGCGACCACCGTTGAAGAGAGAACCGCTGTAATGAAAAAATACAAAGTCGGTCCTTTTAAAGACGGAGCCGAGGGCGTAATTCCCGAAGACTAAAAACAGAATACAAAAAAGGCGTTGAGGTATAACGCTAACAGTGATGGCAGTGTAAGTTATCAAGTTAATATGCAACTCGGAATTGACAAGAAAGATATTGTTGAAAACCACAAGTTGGTGGATTATCATATTACTAAAGAAGATATTATAAGAGGGTATAAAAGGTATGGAATTTTCACAAATAAATTCAAATGATAAGTCAATTGAATATTTGAAAAATTTACTTGTGAATGTTTTGGACAGTTATGATTATTTTGTTTTAGGCGTTATAACCGATTGTAAACGGTCGAAAAGAAATATCCCGAAAAGTGTTCCAATGTAACAGAGCAGATTATTGCATATATCGAAGAACATCCGAAAGCAAAATCAAGCGAAATAATTGAATACACATCTAACTGCTGTGGTCTTCCGTGGGGAGACGATGAAGGGGTTTGGCATAGATGGAATGAGATTATTACAGAAGAACAAGCAAAGCAAATCGTCCAAAGAGAGTATTGCGACAACTGATGCCTAAAGCCGTTGACTCAACAGCAGCGGTATTTTCATACCCGAAAGGAGAATTGAAAATGAAACAAGATAAAAAAGGCTTATATTCACACCCAAGGTGGAATGATAAACAGCTTCCTGTTGCCACAGGATACAGGGAGTTGACAAAAGAAGAAAAAGAACGAGTAGACAGAGAGTTCAAAGAGTATTGTAAAAAGTATAAGATAGAGATAGTTGAAGATATATAAAAGCGTGATAATAATGGAATATAGAACATTGAAATTTTGGAGAATTGAAAATGGAACAAGATAAAAAAGACTTATATTCACATCCAAGGTGGAATGATAAACAGCTTCCCGTTGTTATAGGACATATAGAGTTTTCTGAAGAAGAAAAGAAAAAGAACCGAGAAGAGTTTTTGGATTATTTAAGAAAAAAGGGATACAACGTTTAACGAACAATTAAATACCTCAAGCACTTTGCAGAAATGCAAGGTGCTTTTTAATGCTGTTTTTCAGATTTGCGGCTGTTGAATATACAATTGCGGGACAAAAGGTCTGATATCAGCGGATTTGCCATTCTTATTGCAAAAGAAAATAAAGTTGTAAAAATAATTAGATATAAAAATAAGAGCATTGGCCTCGTCAATGCTCTTGGGGCAAAGGAACAACCTTCGGGCTGGCTTATGTCCCCTAACCAATTATATTATATGCCATTTTCGTAAAAAGTCAATATGTCCACTTTATCGAGCATCACGCTTATGGCAAGGTGTTTTTTTAATGCTGTTTTTCAGCTTTGCGGCTGTCAGTTAACGTGAATTTACGTCCTGCTGCGTAGGGCGGTGGCTTGCTGCCGCCGCTGGATTGTTGTTGATTTATATTTATTTGCGGCTTAAATCACATTGAAATACACCCACAACCGTAGGGACAGGGCTCGCCCCTGTCCGCAGCAAATTTGATGTATAATTACATTTGCGGACAGCCGCATTTTCAGCCTCCCTTGTGTAAAGGGAGGTGCCGAATGAACGTGAGGCGGAGGGATTGTGAGGTTGATTTTATATGATTTTGTAAAAATCCCTCAGCCATTTTTTGTTCCCAAAAAATGACAGCTCCCTTTATAAGGGAGCCTTTGGCGGACAGCCGCAAGGGCTGTCCCTACGGTACGTCGTCGTTAGCACCGTGTCGTTCGCAACAGCCTTTGGCTGTCTCTCACTCACTATGCAACTCCTCCTTTTCCGCAAAAAATCACGCTCGGCTCTCCTGTTCGTTTGTAAACACCCTCACGACGGCTCACTGTCGCTACCAACTTTTGCGGTTTGCGGACAGGGGCAAGCCCTGTCCCTACGGGTGTACCATATGGACTAAGAGTTCAATTCTCTGTTAAGTCTGTTCTAATATTAAACTTTGTTGAGAAAATCAAATAGAATATGAAAAAAGAGCATCCTTACGGATACTCTTTTTCTTTTTGGTGACCCGGACGAGATTTGAACTCGTGTTACCGCCGTGAAAGGGCGGTGTCTTAACCGCTTGACCACCGGGCCGCCTTATGGTAGCGGCAGTGGGACTTGAACCTACGACCTTTCGGGTATGAACCGAACGCTCTAGCCAACTAAGCTATGCCGCCATTTTATGCCGTCATTGATTACGGCTTTGATATTATAATACATTGCTTGTTGGTTGTCAATAGTTTTTCGCTTAAAAATTAAATTATAAAAAATTTTTTCGATTTTTGCGAAAATGTAACCGTTTTTGGTTTACATTACCCCCGAGTTACAACTACTTATGAAAGGACTTTTTCACAAACGAAAGGAGAAATGTATGACAACTAAACTGACTAAAAAAGAAAAGGAGTTTTGCGCATTGTATGTAAAGCTCCGAAACGCAAGGGAAGCTGCGGCGCTTGCAGGCTACAAGGTTATGCCGCAGATAAACGGAATAAGATTGCTCTCAAAGGAAGCTGTTGCAAAGGAAATTGCCCGACTTTCACGTCTTGAAAGTGTCGTAAATGAGGCGGCGGCAGGCTTTCGCAGGATTGCCTTCGGCTCTGTGAGCGACGCTGTGAGACTTCTTGACGGCGAGCGTGAGAATTTAGAGGAGATGGATTTGTTTTCGGTATCCGATATTAAAATTCCAAAGGGCGGCGGTATGGAAATTAAATTCTATGATCGCCAAAAGGCTCTTGAGTGCTTGGCTCAGCTTGAAACTTCGGAGAGCACAGGCTCGGCAGTTCCTTTCTATAAAGCACTCGAAAAATCCGTTGACTTCCTGTCGGGAACACTCGAATATTCTTCTTACGGCGGTGATGACAGCGATGAAGCTTAATTCATTCAGCGAATTTTCGCCAAAGCAGTTGACTCTCCTGACGTGGTGGTGCAAAAACAGTCCTTTCTCATCCTGCGACGCCATTATTTGCGACGGAGCAGTAAGAAGCGGAAAAACGGTGTGTATGTGTATATCTTTCGTATCTTGGGCATTTTACGGGTTCTCGGACTGCTCGTTTGCCTTTTGCGGAAAGACCGTTACATCACTTCGCCGTAATGTCATTACTCCGCTTTTGCCTCTGCTTCGAGATTTGGGGTTTAAGTGCGAGGAAAAGGTGTCTAAAAATCTGATTGAGATTTCATTCGGCAATATAACAAACAGATTTTATCTTTTCGGCGGTAAGGACGAGTCCTCGGCGGCTCTGATTCAAGGTATGACCTTAGCCGGAGTAATGCTCGATGAGGTGGCTCTAATGCCCCGTTCATTTTGTGAGCAGGCGATTGCACGTTGCTCGGTTGACGGCTCAAAGCTTTGGTTTAACTGCAACCCCGAAAACCCATCCCATTGGTTTTATAAGGAATGGATAAAGAAATGTGACAAAAAGAACTGCTTTTATCTGCACTTCGTTATGGAGGACAATCCGTCACTTTCCGAGGAAATGCTTGCAAGGTATAAAGCCTTATACAGCGGTGCTTTCTATGAAAGATTTGTACTCGGGAAATGGGTTGCCGCCGACGGACTTGTGTATCCGTTTTTTAACGAAAAGTACATATACGAAGTGCCGGATAGCTTCGATAGGTTCTGCGTCTCGTGTGACTACGGAACAGTCAATCCGACTTCAATGGGATTATGGGGTAAGCACGGCGAAAGCTGGTACAGGATAGACGAATTCTACCACGATTCAAGGCAAAAAGGCTTTCAAATGACCGATGAGGAGTATTACCGTTCACTCGTCTCGCTTGTCGGTAAGAGAAAATTGGAATTTGTTGTTGTAGATCCGTCTGCGGCTTCGTTTATTGAATGTATCAAGCGGCACGGCAAATTTACCGTAAAAAAGGCGGAAAATGATGTGCTCGCAGGTATTCACAAGACCTCCGATGCGCTGAAAACAGGAAAAATCAGAATTTGCAAGACTTGTCCCGATATTATAAGAGAATTTTCGCTTTACCGTTGGGATGAGGGTGCAAAGTATGATGCTCCGAGAAAAGAAAACGATCACGCAATGGATGATATGAGATATTTTACGGCTGCCGTTACAAAGGAAGGTTCAAACGATTTCTTTGCGGTCAGCCTTGCAAGGGAAAGGAGGTTTTAATTTGGCAATATTCAAACAGAAAAAGAAAGCGGCACAAGGCTCTGTGCCTGTGCTTGCAGGAGGTACAAGCAGAAACTCAAACCGATTTTCGCTTTTGGACAGCTATTCGGCGTTTGACCCGATAAGCAATGCGCTTTTTCACAGTCTGCGTGAATCCGTACCGATTATCGACGCCGCAATTTATAAAATTTTGAGGCTTATCGGAGGCTTCAAGGTGCAGACAACCGACGAACGCTTTGACAGGATTGTAGCGGATTTTATAAAGAATGTGCCTGTGGATTCAGGGCAATGCTCGTTGCAGAGTTTTATCGACGTTTACTTCGACAGGCTTTTGACTTACGGCACTTCGGTTGCGGAAATGGTCATTGATGACGAAGGCAGGGTCGTCTATCTCTACAATGCACCGCAGGACAGCGTAGTGCTAAAGCGCAACAAAACGGATTTCAGAAAGGTTGATGTCTGTTACAGCGAGGATTTAGGCTCACAGCCTTTGGAGTTTCAGGACAGGGTCATATTTTCAACTCTCAATGCCGAAGCAGGCTCGCTTACGGGCACGTCGATATTGAGAGGCTTGCCGTTTGTAAGCTCGGTGCTTTTGAAAATCTACAATGCGATAGGCGAAAATTGGGATAGGGTAGGCAATGTCAGATTTGCCGTTACCTACAAGCCAAAGGACGACGCAATGTCGGGCGCTTACGCAAAGGACAGAGCAATGCAGATTGCCGAGGAATGGGGCTCTGCCATGAAAAGCTCGGAGGTGCGTGACTTTATCGCAGTAGGAGATGTAGATGTCAAGGTAATCGGTGCGGATAATCAGGTGCTCGACAGCGAGGTACCTGTACGGCAGCTGCTTGAACAGATAATCGCTAAAATGGGAATACCGCCGTTTATGCTCGGTCTTTCTTGGTCAACAACGGAGAGAATGGCAGAACAGCAGGTGGACACGCTGACAACGGAGCTTGAGCATTATCGCCGTGTTTTAACGCCGGTTATCGAAAAAATCTGCAAGGCTCATTTGAGGGCTTACGGATATACCAATGATATTGAGGTCATTTGGGACGATATTACGCTTATGGATACGTTGGAGGACGCTAACGCAAGGTATCTCAACGCACAGGCAGATGAAATATACAGTCGTCTTACAGACGGGAAAGGAGGTACGGATGAATAAGAATTACGATTCGGCTTTCGAAAAGGAATTACCTGAAATAACCGAGGAGGACTTGGCTCTTATCAACAGCTTTTCACAGAAAAAGCTTACTAAAGATGATGTGTTTGTCTTTTCCGTGATACTCTGCGACAACGAGATTGACAGAGATTTTGAACGCTTTACGGTTGAATCGATTGAAAAACTTGCAGAGCTGTTTGTCGGAAAAACTGCGATTAAAAATCACAGTATGAACAGCGAGGATCAGTCGGCAAGAACCTTCAAAACAGAGGTTATAAGAGATGAAGCAAAGCTCAATTCTCTCGGCGAGCAGTATGTTTACTTAAAGGCTTATTGCTACATTCCTAAAATCAAAAAGTATGAAACGCTTATCGAGGAAATACAGACGGGAATTAAAAAAGAAGTGAGTATCGGCTGCTCGGTTGAAAAAAGCGTGTGCTCGGTTTGCTCTAAGGACGTAAGACTCGGAGTGTGTACTCACAAAAAGGGCAGAAAATACAACGGACAGCTCTGTTATTATGAACTTGTTTCACCCACAGATGCGTATGAATGGTCGTTCGTGGCAGTACCTGCACAGAGAAATGCGGGCGTTACGAAAAAATTTGATTTAGGAGAGAAAAGACATATGAAGGATGTGCTTAAGGCTATCAATTCGGCACAGGGAGAAATCACCGTTTCAGCCGAAGAGGCACGTGAAATAGCAAGCTATATCAACGGTTTGACGGAAAAGGCAAAGGATGCGGAAATATATAGGGAAAGTCTTGAGAACGATACTGTAAAGTGCTTCGCCTTTACAGTAGAAACGCTCTCAAATGACATTGCAAAAAGCATCTGCGAAGCAATTTCAACCGAGGATTTGAGAAAGCTCAACGCAGCACTCAAGGAAAAAAAGAAGTGCTTTGTTGTGCCTCAGCTTGCAAAGGAAAAATCGGAGAAAAATCCGAATGAAAACTCACAGTTCAGATTTTAATTAAAAGAAAGGAAGTATATTTATGGCAATTTATGAAAACATTAAACTTGATAAGGGACTTTATTCAACAGGTAAGGGCTTTACAGCAGAGCTTGAAAGCGTTGACCCCTCAGAGAATTACAAGGGAACCTCTCTTGACGGTCTTGACGCATTTGAAAGACAGCTTAAGCGTTTTGACATCAAGGTAAGCGGCGCAGGCAGCGACACAATCGAAAAATTCTTCAAAACCACCGATTCTGCGGCGCTTTTCCCCGAATACGTGGCAAGAGCCGTTAAAAAGGGTAAGGAGGAGGCTGATATTCTTCCGCTTATCGTTGCCGCAAAGACACAGATTAACGGTATGGATTACAGAACTATCGCTTCTGTTCCGACAAAGGCTGAAAAGGAGCTCAAGGATGTTGCGGAGGGTGCTGTCATTCCCGAAACAAGCGTGAATGTGCAGTCAAATCTCGTAAAGCTCAAAAAGAGAGGCAGAGTGCTCGTCGCTTCCTATGAGGCTCTGCGCTTCCAAAGACTTGATTTGTTTACGGTTATGCTCAAACAGATAGGCGCATATATCGCTACAACTCAGCTCAATGACGCAGTTACCGTAATCACAGACGGCGACGGTAACAGCAACCCCGCAAAAGCAACGGCTGTTGCAAAGGTAGGCGAGATTACATATCAGGACCTTGTTAATTTCTGGAACGGTTTTGATCCGTACTCACTTAATACAATGATTGTTTCTCCTGATGTTGCGGCTAAAATCCTTGTTCTTCCCGAGATGAAGGACGCTGTCGCAGGTCTTAATTTCCACGGCACGGGCAAGGTTGTTACACCTCTCGGCGCAAAGCTTCTTAAAAGCTCTGCCGTAGCTTTGGGCAAGATTATCGGTCTTGATAAGAACTATGCGCTTGAAATGGTACAGGCAGGCGGTATTACAACCGAGTACGATAAACTCATTGACCGTCAGCTTGAACGTGCGGCAATTACCGAGATTTCGGGCTTTGCAAAAATCTTTACAGATGCGTCAAAGGTTTTGACCGTCTGATCGGAGGCACAAAATGATTGATGTTGTCAAGGTCGCAAAAGCGGTAAGAAAAATTATGAAGCTATCTGAGGATGATACATTCGATATTATGCCGACTGTTTCGGTGGCTTGCGCTCAGCTTACCGACAGACTTAAAAAGGCGGAAAGCTCAAATGACCCGAGAGTTATCAATGCGGCGGTGTACCTGAGCTATTACAGGCTCCTTTTACGCAATGCGGCGCAGGACGACACACCTGCCTCCTTTAAGGCGGGAGATGTTACGATTTCTCAAAGTCCTGCTCTTGAAAAGGCTTCTGTATTGCGTGATGAGTCGATTATCGCCGCCGCACCGTTGCTCGAGGATATGGATTTTGTGTTTAGGCAGGTGTGAGTATGAGAAAATCGGACAGCTTGGAGGGCTTGCTTAAAAGGTACGGCAGATCCGTGTATATCACAAGTGAAAAGCTCAATTCGGAAATATTCAACGCTCTTGTGCAGCCGTTGAGATACAAAAACAAGATGTATGTTGCAGGCACAAATACCGAAATAGGTCTTGCCGAGGAAAACTATTATCTTTACATAGGACCCGGCAACAAGGATTTGCGAAAAATGGGCGCTTCCGTGACGCTTCATACGGCGGACGGGAAAAGCTATGAGGTGCAAAAGAGCGAGAAGATATACAACGGCGAAAACGTTTGGTATATATGGGCTGTAATCAAGGAAAAGGTGGGCGCAGAAATTTGAATGCAAATAATATAATCGATGAGGTCAAGGCGGCGGCAGCTGCGACGAGCGAGGTCAGTCATTTTCCCGTAAATGTTGTTGAGGCACATACGCTCAGGGGCAATATTCCGAAATTTGACGTAACGCCATGCATATGTATCGGAATTAAGTCGTTTGTCTACGGCGAATTGTTGACTTCTGCCACAGCAAGCGGAGCGGCTGTTATTCCCGGAACACGTCAGCATACAGGCTGCGTGAGCATAGGAATTTTTTTCAAAAAGACGTCGCAGCCGAAGGATATGTACAACCTGTTTAATATCCTTTGTTCGAAATTGCTGAGTACGGATAATCAAAACCGAATTGTAAAAATCGAGCACGGCGGCGTCGAGTATGACAGAACATATGACGCCCTTGTTCTTCGAGGAAATGTAACCGAAAGCACGATAGAGTAATATTAACAAAAATCTCCTGTGTTGTTGAGCACGGGAGATTTTTTTGTCGAAGAACGTGCTTTTTGGTAGATTTGCACAAAAACCACTCGCAAAGTTCGTTCGTTTATTGAATAAATTGGTCAAACTTTACTTGAAATTTTTTTCTGATTTTGATAAAATAATTAAGATAATGAATATAGAGGTAGTGTTTATGTCAAAAACCTATGTTAAAAAAGAAGAAAAAGAGCGTGAAGTTCCGCTTTACCTTTTCCATGAGGGCAGCAACTCTCACGCTTATGAATATTTTGGTGCACACAGGAAAACGAAGAATTCTGTTGCTTTCAGAGTGTGGGCACCCGATGCCGAGGCTGTCAGCTTAGTCGGCGATTTTAACGATTGGGACGTAAAGGCAACACCTATGACTGCGCTTCCGAAATCGGGCGGCGTTTGGGAATGTGTTGTTGACGGCATAAAGCAGTTTGACTCGTACAAATTTGCCATAACCGCAAGGTCGGGAAATGTCGTTCTTAAATGCGACCCGTATGCTTTTCATTCCGAGACAAGACCGGGTACCGCCTCGAAATTCTATGAAATCGGGGGCTGCCATGAGTGGAAGGACGATAAGTGGATTGAAAAACGCAATTCCTCAAACATTTATTCCTCTCCGATAAACATATACGAGGTGCATGCAGGCTCTTGGAAGCAGCACGAGGACGGTAATTTCTATTCGTACAGGGATTTGGCGAACGAGCTTATCCCGTATGTTAAAAAGATGGGATATACCCACATTGAGTTTATGCCGCTTACGGAATATCCGTATGACGGAAGCTGGGGCTATCAGGTAACGGGATATTTTTCCGCAACCTCACGCTACGGCACACCCGAGGATTTGATGTATCTTGTTGACAAATGTCATGAAGCGGGTATCGGCGTTATTCTTGACTGGGTGCCGGCACATTTTCCAAAGGACGAGCACGGACTTTATGAATTTGACGGCTCTCCGCTTTATGAATACTCAGACCCGAGAAAGGGCGAGCATTACGGCTGGGGAACAAGGGTGTTTGACTTCGGCAGAAATGAAGTTCGCTCATTCCTTATGTCGAGCGCAACATTCTGGCTCAAGGAATTTCATCTTGACGGCATAAGAATTGACGCAGTGGCTTCAATGCTCTACCTTGACTATGACCGCAAGGACGGCGAATGGGTTGCAAATAAAAACGGCGGACGTGAAAATCTCGAAGCGGTCGAATTTTTGCAGACGCTCAACGAGCATATTTTTGCGGAATTCCCGAATGTAATGATGATAGCCGAGGAAAGCACCTCCTGGCCGATGGTTTCGAAACCTGTTTATATGGGCGGACTCGGCTTTAACTTCAAATGGAATATGGGCTGGATGAACGACATTTTGCGTTACTTCAGTCTTGACGGCATACATAGAAAGTACAATCACGATTGCATTACTTTTTCAATGTTCTATGCTTTTTCGGAAAATTTCGTTCTTCCGATTTCGCACGACGAGGTTGTTCACGGTAAATGCTCCCTTATAAACAAAATGCCCGGCAGCTATGATGAAAAATTTGCAGGGGTCAGGGCGTTTGTAGGATATATGATGGCTCATCCGGGTAAAAAGCTTATGTTTATGGGCTCTGAATTCGGTCAGTTTATCGAATGGAATTATGAAAAGGGTCTTGATTGGTTGTTGCTCGGCTTTGATAAGCATTGTCAGCTTCAAGCATATTTCAAGGCTGTAAATGAATTTTACAAGAAAAACTCTCCTATGTGGCAGATAGATTATTCTTGGGAAGGCTTTTCGTGGATTTCATCGGACGACAGCGACAACTCGGTTATCGCTTTCAGAAGAATAGACGAAAAGGGCAAGGAAATAATCGTTGTCTGCAACTTTACGAATGTCGAAAGGCAGGAATACAGAATAGGTATTCCCCACAAGGGCAAATATAAAATCGTATTCAACTCCGACGACGAGTGCTACGGAGGTACGGGGAAGGGCGACAAGGATGTTATTCATACGGAAGGTATCAATATGCATGGCTTCGAGCAAAGTATTTCTCTTGATTTACCTCCTATGACGACAATTTATTTGAAAAAGACAAGATAAAATATATAACTACCGAATATCTTTTCTAAAATCCAAGGAGGAATTTTTATGGCACGCAAAATGGAATGTATTGCGATGCTTCTTGCAGGCGGACAGGGCTCAAGACTCGGCGTACTGACCAAGAATATCGCCAAACCCGCAGTTCCCTACGGCGGTAAGTACAGAATTATCGACTTCCCGCTTTCAAACTGCGTAAACTCAGGTATAACGACTGTCGGCGTGCTCACGCAGTATCAGCCGCTTGAGCTTAACGATTATATAGGCAACGGACAGCCGTGGGACCTTGACCGTGCGCACGGCGGAGTGCATATGCTCTCTCCGTATCAGCAGATTAAGGGCATGGAGTGGTACAAGGGCACCGCAAACGCAATTTATCAAAACATAAACTTTATCGACCGTTATAATCCCGAATATGTTGCCGTGCTTTCGGGCGACCATATATATAAAATGGATTATAACAAGATGCTTGAATACCATAAAAAGAACAATGCGGCGTGCACGATTGCAATGCTTGAGGTTCCGTGGGAGGATGCAAGCCGTTTCGGTCTTATGGTGCTCAATGACGATAATTCGATCGCCGAATTTCAGGAAAAACCGAAAAATCCCACAAGCAATAAGGCGTCTATGGGCGTTTACATATTCACTTGGTCAAAGCTTCGTCAATACCTTATCGACGATGAGAACAATCCCGAATCCTCCAACGATTTCGGACATGATGTAATTCCTGCAATGCACAAGGCAGGGGAGAGAATGTTTGCTTATCTCTTTGACGGCTATTGGAAGGACGTCGGAACGATAGACTCGCTTTGGGAGGCTAACCTTGACCTTCTCAATCCTAAGGTTGACCTTGATTTGTCGGACACAAGCTGGAAGATTTACTCAAAAACTCCCGTTGCGCCTCCGCAGTATATCGCACCGTGTGCCGATATTCAGAATTCAATGGTAGCCGAGGGCTCAAAGGTGTTCGGTCACGTTGACTATTCAATTCTCTTTGACAATGTTACGGTTGAAGAGGGAGCAAAGGTTCGTTATTCGATAATTATGCCAGGTGCTACAATTAAAGCAGGTGCAGACGTCGAGTATTCAATCGTTGCCGAGAATTCCGTTATAGGCGAAAAAGCAACTGTCGGCTCACGTCCCGAGGACAGCGAAAACAGAGCCGAGTGGGGCATTGCCGTAGTCGGTGCAAATGTCAATGTCGGCGACGGCGCAAAGGTTAATCCAAAGGAAATGATTGATTCGGACAGAGTAAAGGAGGCTGAGTGATATGACAGGAAAGAATATAGTAGGTATCGTTTTTTCAAATTCATATGACGAGTGCCTTCCCGAGCTTACTGGCTTGCGTACAATGGGCTCTGTTCCGTTTGCAGGCAGATACCGTCTTATAGATTTCACTCTTTCAAATATGGTCAACGCAGGCATTGAGGATGTCGGCGTTATCACAAAGGCAAATTATCATTCGCTTATGGATCATATCGGAACAGGTAAGCCGTGGGATCTTTCAAGAAAGACAAAGGGACTTATAATTCTTCCGCCGTATTCGACTGCCGAGCAGGGCGGAAACGACGATAAAATAGCTTCCTTAAAGGGTATTATGGGCTTTATCAACAGGGCGAACGAGGAATATGTTTTGCTCTCGGACTGCAATACGATTTCAAACATTGATATTGAAGCGTTGACAGAGTATCACACAGAGAAAAATTCCGATATTACAGTTGTATATAAGCACGGTCAAATCCCGTCGCTTTCCGATGTTTTGGTGCTTGACCTCGACGAGGACGGCAGGGCAAAGCAGATTGACGTTACTCCCGTTACCAAAAAGACGGGCAACTATTCCCTGAGCGTTATGTTTATGAAGAAGTCCTTGCTTGAAAGGTTTATGAATGAGGCTATAAGCAAGAGATATACCGATTTTGAGACCGATTTAATTCAGCGCAATGTAGGGAAGCTCAACATTTACGGCTTTGAGGCAAAGGGCTATTCGGCTACGATTGACTCTTTGAGCACATATTTCAAGGCAAGTATGGAGTTGCTTGATATAAATAATTGTACCGAGCTTTTCAACAGCGAAAGACCCGTATATACAAAGACGAGAGACGATATGCCGTCAACCTACGGAATCGGCTCAAATGTTAAGAACTCACTTGTCGCAAACGGTTGTATTATCGACGGTGAGGTTGAAAATTCAATAATTTTCAGGGGCGTCAGAATTGAAAAGGGCGCAGTTGTCAGAAATTCAATCGTTATGCAGGAGAGCTTTGTAGCTTCCGGCTCGTCGCTTGATTATGTTATAATGGATAAAATTGCGGTAATCACACCGAACAAGAATTTGTCGGGTGCGGAGAATTATCCGTTCTATATCGGAAAGGGAATTGTAATTTAACAAATTGTTGCAATTAACTTTCAAAGTACGAAAATATGCAGTGGAGGAATGAATATGAAGGTTTTATATGTAGCGAGTGAAGCGTTGCCTTTTATGGCTTCGGGCGGACTCGGCGATGTTGCGGGCAGTCTTCCGCAGGCTTTGAGAAAAAGAATGGTGGGTTGCAGGGTTGTAATGCCTATGTACGACACCATAAAGCAGGAGTTAAAGGACACAATGACCTTTATCACAAGCTTTACCGTTCCCGTTGCGTGGAGAAGGCAGTATTGCGGTGTGTTTGAGGCAAAATATAACGGAGTAATCTATTATCTTATCGACAATCAGTATTACTTCAAGAGAGACGGAATTTACGGCTATTATGACGACGCCGAGAGATTTGCTTTCTTCTCAAGAGCAGTTCTTGAAATGCTTCCGCACGTTGATTTCAAGCCTGATATAATTCATTGCAACGATTGGCAGTCGGCACTTGTGCCCGTTTATTACAGCACAATGTACGCACAGGCACCGGGCTATGAAAACATTAAAACCGTATTTACAATTCATAATATTCAGTATCAGGGAACCTACGGCAAAGAGCTTATCCCCGAGGTGCTCGGTATTCCTGCGGAGTACACCTCGGTTGTCGAGTATGACAATGACGTAAACTTTATGAAGGGTGCTATTGAGTCGGCAAACAGAATTACCACCGTAAGCCCGTCATATGCAAACGAAATTCTTGACCCGTGGTACTCGCACGGACTTGACCCGATACTCAATGAGAGAAGCTGGAAATTGTCGGGAATACTTAACGGTATTGATGTTGACCTTTACAATCCCGAAACGGATAAGGATATATTCAAGACCTATTCGACGTCCGATTTCACATCGGGCAAGGCGAAAAACAAAAAAGCGTTGCAGGAGCTTATGGGACTTCCCCAAAAGGCGGATACACCGCTTATCGGAATGGTAACAAGGCTTGTTTCACATAAGGGACTTGACCTTGTAAAGGCTGTTCTTGAGGAGCTTATCATCACAACCGACGTTCAGGTTGTGGTTCTCGGCTCGGGCGAATGGCAGTACGAGGAATTCTTTAAGGATATAGCTCGCCGTCATCCCGATCAGGTTGCAATCAATCTCGGCTTTAATCCTCCGCTTTCAAAGAAGGTATATGCAGGCTCTGATATGTTCCTTATGCCGTCGCAGTCTGAACCTTGCGGACTTTCGCAGATGATTGCGCTTCGTTACGGCTCTGTTCCGATTGTTCGTGAAACAGGCGGACTTCGTGACAGTATTCAGGACTCGGGCGACGGAGAGGGCAACGGCTTTGTATTCTCAAATTACAACGCACACGATATGCTCCACACTATACACAGAGCGATTGACGGCTATCAGAACAAAAAGGGCTGGAAGATACTTGTTAAGCGTGGTATGGAATGTGATTATTCATGGGGCAAGTCGGCAAATGAGTATATTAAGCTCTACAAGGATCTTTTGAAAGAATAAAAGGATAAACGAATAAGCTATAACAAAACCCACCGTTACAAAACAGTGGGTTTATTTTTATGAAATGTGCTTTTGAGCTTAAATAGCAAGCAGATTTTCGATTGCTTTAATATAAATCTCTACCGCTTCCTCCATTTCGGAAACGAGGATAAACTCGTCTGCGCCGTGGATACGATAGTCCTTTCCGATTTTTTCGGGGCCGAATGCAATAATATTTTTCAATGATTTTGCATAAGTGCCGCCGCCGATTACCATAGGCTTGTTTTCGGTGTCGCCCGTAACGTCAACGTACGCCTTATATAAAGCCTTTACTAACGGGGAGTCGCTCGGGAAAAACAACGGCTCGCCGATTTCCTCGACCTCGATATATCCGTTTTCGTCCTCCAAATTACCCTCTAAACGCTTCAAAATATCGTCCTTTGTAAAGGTTACGGGAACACGAATATCAACAGTGCAGGAAATAACTCCGTTTTCGGTTTTGACAATTCCGTTGCAGAAGGTCAGCTCGCCGAATTCGTCCGAGATTTTAAGACCTACGCCCGAGCCGTCGCAGGCAGTACCGATATGCTTGTTGTAAAATTTGACAAAAGCGTCCTCAAAGCTTGCCTTTTCAAGACATTCCATAGTAACGCCTGCCGCATTTACGCCGAGAGTAGGTGTGCTTGCGTGTGCAGGTACGCCCTTTGCGTAAATTGTGAGCCGATTTCCGCTTTCCGTTACCCTGTATTCCTGCAATTTCGTCTCGGAAAGTGCCTTTTCAAGTCTTTCTTTAAGCTGCTCCTCTGTCGGAATTACGGTCGTGCAGTTATCGCATACCGCATTTGATACAAAGCCGCCGTCCATAGATATTATTTTGGTGCTTTTTGAGAATGCCGTCATTGTCATATGACCTTTTTCGCCGTGTATGCACGGAAAGCTTGCGTCGGGGGTAAAGCCGCAGGCCAATTCCTCCGCCACCTCGTTATAATGCTCCATACATTTAGAGCCCGTCTCCTCGTTACAGCCCATAATCAGACGGACACGCTTGTTGAGCTTAATCCCCGAATCACGAAGCAGCTTCATAGCATATAAAGCCTCTATAACAGGACCTTTGTCGTCGGTTGTACCACGACCGTACACGCAGTCGCCCTCACTCGTGAGCTTGAACGGGTCATAGCTCCAATCGCCGCCGACGGGGACTATATCCAAATGACCCGCAATACCGACGATTTCTTTTCCCTCGCCCATTTCGGCATAGCCGCAGTAGTTGTCAAGGTTAACAGTCTTAAAGCCTAAAGATTTTGCAATTTCAAGTCCTGCTTCAAGCGCTTTTGCAGGGCCTTCTCCGAACGGCTTATCCTCGGACGGAGTGCCGAGCTTTGAGTCAATCGCAACCAGCTTTCCGAGATTTTCAAGCATTTCGTCGGAGAGAGCGTGTATCTGTTCTCTTATATCCATAGTTTTATCCTCCGATATATCATTTCAAAGTAATTTGTAAAAATCACAGTACCATTATCATATCACAAAGAGATATTTAATACAAATATTCTTTCTGTGTACCCAAAATGTTACATCAATTGTTGCATAATATGCTTACGGCTTACAAATCAAATTTGAGATGGGCGTTATGTTTGATGCAAGACCAAAGAAAATGATGAATATGTATATCCCGGATATTCTAAAGAGAAACACTGATTCAAAGCACCCTATGACCCAAAAGGAAATACAAAAGCGGCTCGAAACAGAGTATGAAATAACCGAGCCTAAAGAACTTGTGGAAATGTGTAAGCTTGATTTGGAAAATGCGTTAAAGCTTTATGAGAATTAGAAAATTTTACTGCTATTTGGTCGAAAATGAAAAATATGCTGCTCAAAATGTTCAAAATTGCCGTGTTTTGTACAAATTGCTAAAAAGTGTACAGTAAATTTTTTACAAAAACACAGTCGGTTTTTTATTGACATATAAAAATAAATATGATAATCTAATAGTGATAACGGGGTCTGCAAAACGCAGACCCTATTTTGCTTTACGGAGGTATTCATAATAAAAAACTTAGGGTATTATAATGGCAAATACGATGAAATCGAGAATATGCAAATCCCGATGCTTGACAGAGTTTGCTGGTTTGGTGACGGCGTTTATGATGCAACATACGCTCATAATCATATCGTTTTTGATATGGACGCACACCTTACAAGATTTTATAACTCTGCAAAGCTTCTCGGTATGAATATTCCGATTGAGCGTGACGAGCTTGATAAATTACTCAGAGAGCTTGTCAGAAAGGTTGACGACGGAGATCAGTTCGTTTATATGCAGGTTACACGCGGAAACGGACTTCGTGGCCACATTTACCCCGAAAATATGCAGGGCAATTTGTGGATTACTCTTACTCCGTGTCATGTTGCGGATACATATAAGCCGATTGACGTTATTACATATGAGGACAAGAGATTTCTTTATTGTAATTGTAAAACACTTAACCTCATTCCTTCCTGCCTTGCGGCTACAGCGGCTGACAGAGCAGGCTGTCAGGAGGCAATTTTCCACAGAGGCGATTTAGTTACCGAGTGCGCACACTCAAACGTATCAATATTTAAGGACGGCAAGGTTATCACGCATCAGCTTGATGATATGGTGCTTCCGGGTACGGCAAGAATAAGACTTCTCGCATTCGCCAAGAAGCTCGGTTACGGTGTTGAGGAAAGAGATTACACACTTGACGAATTGATGTCGGCAGATGAGGTTGTTGTTCATTCGACAGGCTCCTTCTGTATTCCCGTTAAGACGGTTGACGGTAAGAGCGTAGGCGGAAAAGCACCCGAAATGCTGAAAACAATTCAGGACGCTTTAGTTAAAGATTTTGAGGAGCAGTGTAAAGCATAATGAACAGGACAGAGCTTACTAAACTTAATGTCGGCTATAACCTCGACTGGCTTATGAACCTTGACCCGAGAGGTTACGGCGTTTGCAGAATTCTTTATGACGGAGCAATTAAGCATACAGGCAAGCCCTTGTCGCTCAACGGAGCAGAGGGACTTGTGGAGAATATCAAAAAGGGCGAAAAGGTCTTTATTTTAACAGGCTTTATACTTCTTCCGTGGAACGAGGCGGAGACGGACGGAATTATTTCGTCAACCGTTTTTTCACGGTTTATAATAAGAGCCTTCGGCGCAAAGCCTGTTATGATTGTGCCCGAGCAATGCGAAAAGGCTATTAAGGCTATGAGCGAGGTGTTGGGGGTCAATATTACATACGATATTGACAATATTTCCGACAATACCATTTGCATTGTTCCCTTTACAAAGGATAAGAGCAAGGAGGACGAGCAAACCGCCGAGATACTTTCTCACGGCTTGCCCTGTGCAATTATTTCAAATGAAGCTCCGGGAAGAAACAAAAACGGTTATTATCACAATGCCGTCGGAGTAAATACAACCGATGTTGAGGCGAAATATGACGTTCTTTTCAAGGAATGTCAAAAGAGAGGCGTATATAATCTCTCTATCGGCGACCTCGGCAACGAACTCGGAATGGGAGCTATTGAGGAGCATATAAGAAAATACATTCCGTATGCCGAGGAGGGCGGCTGCAAGGCAGGAACGGGCTTCGGCATTTTGGCTGATACCGCTGCTGACAACATTATTACCGCAACCGTAAGCGATTGGGGTATGAACGCTCTTATGGCTTGTACGTCGTTCCTTTTGGGCGATGTAAGCCTCTTTCATACGGAGGAAGAGGAATCGGCGGTTATGGACGCTGCTGCGAAAGCAGGTATGCTTGATATGTATGGCGAGGCAAGACCGTATATCGACGGTATCGGAAAGAATATTGTTTTACCTATGCTTTCTCTTATGCGAGGACTTATTGACTATCCTCACACAGTTGAAGATAAGACTGCTGCGTGGTTTGAAACAACAATTAAAAAAGGGTATTTCAAATGATCTATTCATTTTTGCAAAACGGCGACAGTGCTGTTACTGTACAATTTCAAAATGAAATAAGTAAAGAGGTCAATTCACAGGTAACTGCTCTTTGCGACAGGCTTGAAGCTAAGCATATCGACGGAGTTATCGAGCTTGTGCCGACCTTTGCGTCATTAACCGTCTTTTATGATTGCTCGGTAATCAGCTCAAAGAAGCTCAAAAAGAAAATCGAGGCACTCATAAGGGACGGCGAAAGCCATGCAAAGGGCATAGCGAGAGTTTGGAACATTCCCGTTTGCTATGATGACGAGTTCGCATTGGATATGGAGACGGTATGCAGCCACACCAAGCTTACAAGGGAAGAGGTTATTGCTCTCCATACATCAAAGCCTTATTTGATTTATATGCTGGGTTTTTTGCCGGGCTTTGCTTATCTCGGCGGTATGGACGAGAGGCTTTTCACTCCGAGATTGAAAACTCCGAGACTTGAAATATTCGAGGGTGCTGTCGGTATAGGCGGAGAGCAAACGGGTATTTATCCCATTGCGTCGCCCGGCGGTTGGCAGTTGATCGGCAAAACTCCCGTCAAGGTATTTGATAAATCGAAGAAGTCGCCCATATTATACAGAGCAGGCGATTATATAAAGTTTTTCAGTATCGATAAGGCGGAATATCTTGAAATTGAAAAGCAGGTCGCAAGCGGCACCTATACTCCTACGGTCAGCGAGGTTGAATTATGATAGAGATTATATCGGCAGGTATGCTGTCAACCATTCAGGATTTAGGCAGATTCGGAGTAATGAAGGACGGCTTTACTCAAGGCGGTGTAATGGACGCCTATTCAACAAGAATTGCCAACAAGCTTTGCGGAAACGACGCAAACGCCCCTGTTATTGAAATGACAATGCTCGGTATAACGGCTAAATTTACCGAGGAGCATATTTTTGCAATTTCGGGCGGACGGTTTGACATTTCCCTGAACAACAAGCCAATAAGAACAAACAAGGCTTACTCGGCAAAGGCAGGGGATGTTTTAAGCATTAAGGTTGCGAAGCAGGGCTTGAGATGCTACCTTGCGGTTGCAGGTGGCTTTGATGTTCCGCTGTTTATGGGAAGTGCCTCAACAAACCTCAAAATTAACGTCGGCGGATTTGATGGCAGAAAGCTCAAGGCAGGGGACACCGTTAAAGTCGGTAAGGCTGCTAAACTTAAAAATATCGAAAAGCGAGAGCTTGCCGAAAACACCTATGACAGAATTGTAAAAATCAGAGTTGTGTTGGGTCCTCAGGAGGATATGTTTTCCGAGAACGATTTGGCGCTGTTTTCAAATCAGCGATACACCGTTACCTCAGACTTTGACAGAATGGGTATCAGGCTTTGGGGCATTGCCTTGCGTGGAAAGGAAAAGCTTGAGATTATTTCCGATGCCATAACCTTCGGCTCAATACAGATTACAAATTCGGGAATGCCGATTATACTAATGGCAGACCACCAAACGACAGGCGGCTACGCAAAAATCGCAACTGTAATAAGCACAGATTTGCCGAAGCTTGCACAGGTTAAATCGAACGACAAAATCAACTTTGAAATTATTGATGTTGATACTGCCGAAAAGATAGCAAATAAGCAGAAAAAGTATATTGACAGGTTATTTTAGGAGTGGCTATGGACTATTCAAATATGTTACCTCAAGAGGTTAAAAAGCTTATAAGAAAAGGCAAAATAGATTTTCAAACTTCGGGTATGTGCAACGGCTACGCACAGGCTAACCTTTGCATTTTGCCAAAGGACTATGCGTTTGACTTTTTGCTGTTTTGTATGCGCAATCCTAAGCCTTGCCCGATTTTAGAGGTCGGCGACGTCGGCTCAAAGCAGTTCAGAACAATGGCGAGCGAGGGCGACGTCTGCAAGGATTTCCCGAAATACAGAATTTGGAGAAACGGCGTTCTTGAAAAAGAGGTTACGGATATAACGGACTATTGGCAGGACGATTTTGTGTATTTTCTTATCGGCTGCTCATTTAGCTTCGAAAGTGAGCTCTTAGAGGCTGATGTTCCCGTAAGGCATATTCAGGAAAACAAAAACGTACCTATGTTTAACACGAATATCGAGCTTCAGTCAGCCGGAAAATTCCACGGAAATATGGTCGTGTCGATGCGCCCCATTCCGAACGATTTAGTTGTTAAAGCTGTCAATGTTACGGCTTCTATGCCGAGAGTTCACGGTGCGCCGATACAAATCGGAAATCCCGAGGCGATAGGCATAAAGGACGTTACAAAGCCCGATTACGGCGACAGCGTAACGATAAACGAAGGGGAAATTCCTGTGTTTTGGGCTTGCGGCGTTACGCCTCAAAATGCGGTAATGCAAACGAAGCCCGAAATTGCCATAACACATTCTCCCGGTCATATGTTTATAACCGATGTGAAAAATGTTAACTTGAAGTATTAGGTGATTATATGTATAAAATCAATTTGAATTGCGATTTAGGCGAGGGCGCTGCATTTGATAAGCAGATTATCCCTTTGATAAACAGCGCAAATATTGCCTGCGGATTTCATGCGGGCGATCATGCTATGATGGAAGCTACGGCAAGGCTTTGCATTGACAACAATGTTGATATAGGAGCTCATCCGGGTTATCCCGACAAGGAAAATTTCGGCAGAACAAATCTTGACGTAACACCCGAGCAGGTTTACGACTATACCTTAACTCAATTAAAGGCTTTGGGGGATATAGTCGGAAAGGACAAAATAGTTCACATTAAGCCGCACGGTGCTATGTATAATCAGGCGGCTAAAAGTAAGGAGCTATCGGACGCAATAGTTGCCGCAATTACCGATTACAATAAAAATCTGATTTTGATGGCACTTTCAGGCTCTCAAATGATAAAATCGGCAAGGGAAAAGGGCTTGAAATATGCAAGCGAGGTCTTTGCCGACAGAGCATACGAGGCTGATGGCTCACTCAGAGCGAGGTCTCTTGAAAACTCAATGATAACAGATGAAAACTTGGCTGTTGAGCGAGTAATTAAAATGGTAAAAACGGGAAAGGTCGTTGCCTATACGGGCGAGGAGATTGACATTGAGGCTCATTCCGTTTGCGTGCACGGCGACAGCGAAAAGGCATTAACATTTGTAAAGAAGCTCAACGAGGCTTTTTCACAAAATGATATAAAAACAGTAGGTTTAATCGAGGCGATAAAATAATGGAGCACCGTACTTATTTGAAAATTGATTTGAACAGGCTTGAGCATAATTTCAACAGCGTGCGTAACAAGCTTCCGAGCAATGTTAAGGTTCTCGGTGTAATCAAGGCTAATGCATACGGTCACGGAGCTGTTGAGATAGGCAGGTTTCTCGACGATAAATGCGACTTTTTCGGAGTTGCGTGTATCGAAGAGGCGATTGAGCTTAAACGCTCGGGAATTAAAACGCCGATACTGATTTTGGGCAGAGTATTTCCGTTCGATATTGAGGCTGCGGTTAAATATGATATAAGAATACCGATTTTTTCATATGCCGACGCAGTCGCTCTTTCCGAAGAAGCGGTTAAGCAGAACAAGAACGTGCCGTTCCATTTTTGCATTGATACGGGAATGAGCAGAATAGGCTTTCAGGTCAATGAAGAAAGTACCGATATTTGCAAACGCATAACAGAGCTTCCGAATATCTTTGCCGAGGGCTTGTTTTCTCACTTTGCGACTGCCGACGAAGCGGATTTGTCAAAGGCAGTTGAGCAAAGAAATAAATATAAAAGCTTTTGCGATATGCTCGGTGACAGGGGAATTGAAATACCGATTAAGCACCTTAACAACAGCGCAGGTATTATGAATTTCGACGAGTATTTTGATATGTGCAGAATGGGCATTATCACATACGGTCTTTATCCGTCGGAGGAGGTTGATAAGAGCCTGCTCGACATTGAGCCGATAATGAGCTGGTACACAAAAATCTCACATATCAAGGTGCTTGAGCCCGAAAGAGAGATTTCATACGGCGGCACTTACAAAACCGATAAGCCGACTAAGGTTGCGACAATTCCGATAGGCTATGCCGACGCCTTCCCACGCTGCCTGTCGAACAAGGGAAAGGTCATCATAAACGGAAAATACGCAAAAATACTCGGCAGAGTTTGTATGGATCAATTTATGGTGGACGTCAGCAATATTGACTGCAATGTAAATGATGAGGTCGTTATAGTCGGTGCTCAAAAGGACGCCCATATTTCAATGGAGGAGCTGTCAAACAGCGCTTATTCCTTTAACTATGAGCTACCCTGCAGAATACCTGCCCGTGTAAACAGAGTGTATGTTTATAACGGCGAAACGGTAAAGGACGTCGGACTTGTATAAACTAAAGGCACTAAAGTCGGCGTGTCCGAAACTTAATAAAGCAGATTTATAATGTTACACAGAGACTCAAGGATTTTAATTCTTGGGTCTTTTATTTTAAGAGCATTTTATCATTTTTTAATATTGAAACAAAAACTGCTGAGTTCAGTCCGTTGAATTGGACTTTGCAAGTTGAAAAAATCTATATACCGCTTCGACGTGTGGTATAATCTTATCAATAAAAGAGGACAACTGTAACAATTTAATACAAAAGTATTATTTGGAGGGAGAGTTAGTTTTGTATATTTTTAATTCAAGGACAAAGGTTATTCATACAAACGACTGCGGAATAGGTAAACGGTCAACTTTGAGAAACAAAAAGATTAACATCCAAGAAGCAGTTGACTCGGGCTATCGCTTTTGCGAAAAATGCTCGCCGATAAGATGGGAATTTGAAAAAGACAAAAAATGGATTCAAGAGTTCTGCAAGGGTAAGAAAATAATGTACGAATACAAGGATGGCTATTTAATAGTTTCAACACCTTACGGATATTGGCGTATTGTTCCGTCTGCCAAATACGGTCTTATGGATTTATGGCATCAAAACACCGTTCGATTTCATTCGCTTGCTGTCTTTAATTTTTACCATTTTCAGAAATTTCAGAGAAATGACTTGCGTTCGTTTTTTGAGTACATATATACGCATGATCTGTATCGTGCGGAATGTCCGGCGAGGGTACGCAAGCCTGAATTTACTAATGAAATTAAAGGTACGAAACGGTATAAGAAGAAAGTTGAAAAAATTTCAAAGTATGAGAGAAAACGGACAAAATACAATAGCATATCAAATGTATTCTTTTTGCTTGACCAGCTTGAAGCGCAGAAATGTGTAAAATAAGCAGAGAAAATTCAACAAAGCAGATTTTTAATATTACACAGAGACTCAAGGATTTTAATTCTTGGGTCTTTTGTTTTAACAAACAAAAAATCAACTCTTGTTTATTAGTCTAAATAATTTTTCCGACATTTTCAAAAAAATGCTTTTTAAGTATTGAAAAAATAAATAATCAGGATATATAATAGGAAAAAACTTATGGGAATGAATAAGGATGAAACAAATCTCAATGCTCAACGGCGAGCCTATAAAAAGTATTGTTAAATTCTCGCTGCCGATTATGGCTTCGTCGCTTTTGCAGTACAATTACACATTGGTTGACAATATACTTGTCGGTCGGTATGTCAGCACGGACGCTCTTGCGGCTGTCGGCGGAGTCGGCTCGATAAATTCCTTTATTATCGGTGCGGCACTCGGTCTTACAAGCGGATTTACAATCCCCGTAGCGCAGGCGTTCGGGGCAAAAAATCAGGAAAAGGTCAACCGATATGCAGGAAGCAGTATCGCAGTATCATTTCTGCTCGGACTTTTGCTTGTCGTAATTGCGCATATCATTTCCACACCGCTTTTGAAGCTTATCGGAACGCCCGATGAAATTCTCGGACTTTCCGCCGCTTATGTTAACATCCTTTATTTTGCAATTCCCTTTCAAATGCTTTCGAACAATTTTACCGCAATTTCAAGGGCGGTAGGGGAAAGCAGAAAACCGCTTTTTTACTTTATAATAAGTATTTTTGTGAATTTTGTTCTCGATTTACTGTTTATTACGGTATTCCACTGGAGCGTTGAGGGTGCTGCTCTTGCAACGCTTATTTCACACATTACCGCAGCCGTTCTTACGGGAAATTACATTTTAAGGCACAACGAAAGTGTACATATTTCAAAACAAAATCTAAAGCCCGATATAAAAACGGCATTTGCGCAGCTGAAATTGGGAATACCCGTTTCTCTTCAGTTTACCGTAACCTCAATAGGCTCAATGTTTTTGCAAAGTGCGGTAAATTCATTCGGCACAGCTACCATTGCAGGCTTTACCGCAGCAGGCAGGGTCGAAAATCTCGCCAACATACCGTTAAGCGGACTCAGCGTAGGCACACAGACCTTTGTCGGTCAAAATTACGGTGCAGGAAATTACGACAGAATTGTAAAATCGGTCAGAAAAATATTTATACTCAATATACTTCTTTCGCTTGTTTTAAGCGGGGCGTTGCTTTCTGTCGGTATGCCGATTGTAAGACTGTTTATGACAGAGCCTGACGAAGAGATTTTGTTTGCGGCTCACAAATATCTTATTGCAACGGCGGAGTGCTTCAGCCTTGTTGCGGTGCTGTTTGTTTTAAGAAATACCTTGCAAGGCTTGGGCTTTACATATGCAAATGCGATTGCAGGTGCAGGCGAGCTGATAGGAAGAATAGCGATAGCTCTTATCTTTACTCCGCTTATCGGCTTCAATGCAGTATGCTATGCGGCTCCTGCGGCGTGGTTACTTGCGGATATTCCTCTTGCAATCATTTATTTGAAAAAGCAGAAAAAATTTAAGGCGCTAGCTCGGGCGGAGGAAAATAAAAAGCGTGCAATTCACCCGACAAAAACGGATTGAATTTATAAGCGTTCAATGACAGTCTTGAATTGAAAATTGATTAATAAAAATCTCACTCATTTAATGAGTGAGATTTTTGTTGTGTATCAGCTTTGAAATTTTGTTTACAGAAGTCGATAAACGGTTGCGAAGTTGCCAATCTTACCTTATCAGAAGCCGATAGCTGTTGAAATTTCGTCGTCATGGCTTAAAATCGGTGCGGCAATATCCGCTTCGGTTATAGTTCGCATCTCGGCATCCGTCAAGCTGTCAATATCGGATTTTACAAGTCGAGACGCCTGCTTTAGGGTCGAGAGCTCAATCAAATTTCTAACGTATCTTCCGTTGCCGAAATCGTGCTTTTCTCTTGCGGCGTCAAAGACCCTGTTGAGCTTTTTATGAGCTTCTTCGTCAAATTCAAAGCCTGTCCTTTTAATCATTAAATCGGCTATATCAATAAGTTCATCGGTGCTGTAATCGTCAAAGTTTACATGGAACGCAATTCTTGAGCGTAAGCCGGGGTTTTTATTGAGAAATTCTTCCATTTTATCGGGATAGCCTGCAAAGATAACAACAAGGTCATCACGGTTGTTTTCCATTTCCTGAACAATCGTGTTGATAGCTTCATCACCGTAAAGTCCGTCTCTGTCATCAACCAATGAGTACGCTTCGTCAATGAAAAGCACGCTGCCTTTTGCCATATTAAAATGATTTTTTACAAGCGGAGCTGTTGAACCGACAAACTTACCGACAATATCTGCTCTGCCTACCTCGTAAAGGTCGCCTTTTGTAAGAAGTCCGTTGTCTTTCATTATCTGCGCAAACAAGCGGGCTACCGTGGTTTTTGCGGTGCCGGGATTTCCCGTAAATATCATATGCATCGACGGACGGTTAACATTCAAACCTTTTTCGGAATAGAGTTTTTGCATTTTGAAAAAGGTAACAGCATTTTCGATAACCTCTTTTGCACTGTCAAGACCAATCATTTCATGCAACTCGGTGGCTGCATTTCCCTTTGAAGCCGATTTTACAATTTCTGCTTTTGCCGTTTTAACATCCTTGTATTGAGAGTAAACAACGGTGTGCAGCTTGTCCGTGTACCACTCGTCAAACCAACGGTTCAGCTCTGCAATATGGTAGCTGTTACCGTCCTTAAGATTATTGAAAAGCTTGTTATCGGCTTTGATTTTGCAATCCTTCGCCTTTTCTGTCAGATAAACCTTTGCACGCTCTGCGTCTGCCATATCCTCTGTTATTTCAACTATCGGCATTGACGTCAAATTTTCGAGAAAGGAATCACGGGTTTTTACGTTATCGAGATTTATCCAGAAAACAGTCAGCACGGATTGATAGAACATTTTTGCAATCTCGCAAATTTTCTCAATGCTGTTACGATTGTTTCGGGCAAAAGGTCCGTTGGCTTTTGTGTCGCCGGAGTGATATCTGATGATTACGACACCTCCGCCGCAGCTTCTGTAAAGTGCTTCAAGGTCATTTTCATTAAAATTGGAGTCCGAATAGAAATCTATGTAGGTATATCGTTTGTTGAAAATTCTTCCGTTTTCATACAGAGCCGAAATCAGCGAGCGAGAAAGCTCATTTCTTGTTTCTTCCGAGCGTGTCCTCACTAAATAGTGAACAGGATGACCGATCGGGCGTTTCAGGCTTTTACCTGCATAAATTCTGTCTATTTCAGGGAGAAAGCTGTCCGAATAGAGATGAGCCTGTGCCTCTTTGACAATTTGCTCATGACCTTTAGCTTCTATAATGCTTTCGCCATAATTTAAGCCGTTGCCGTAGCGATTTTCAAACAACGGGAGAATTCCAAAGCCTTTGGCAAGATCTTCGTCGTCATTTATGAAATCTGCACCGTCAGCCATTCGAAGATTTACTCTTAAGCTGTCAAAGATCTGTTCTTCGATAAAGTCATATTCAACCTTGAAGCCGCACAGCTTCATATACTTGTCGAGGACCTTGTTTATATCGCTGTGCTCGTTGATAATCGCACCAAAGCGCATAGTGTTATTGTTCCCTGTGTTTATGGCGAAAACATAGTCTTTTTTATCCGACTTTAGGTAAAATGACTGAGAAAAGCTCTGCATTGTATTGGCAAAGGGATAGAAATCTTCCGTTCTTCTCTTCGGAATTTCAACATCTGAAAGAATAGTAGCTTCAATTCTGTAAAAACGCATAACATACCTCCAAAAACAAATAGCATATTTCAAATTTTTTCTTATGCAAATATTATACCATTTCAGACGTACCTTTTTGGGTGCATAAGCCCCGCCCTGAAAAAAACAGGACGGGGCTTTGATAAGTATATATTTACTTTTGACTAATGCGGTCAAATTTGGGACATACCGTTATTGTAATATAGTCTTGCAACATAAGTTGCGGAGTTTAATGAGAAAGGAGAAATTACAAATGCGTACCTACAAATGCCAGTTCTTTCTTGACAACAAGGGCATGAGAATTACCGAAATGGCCGAGGCTATCAGTTCTTTAGAAGCTAAAAGAATTGTTGAGGCAAGATATTCGGGACATACGCTTTCCGGTTGGATCGTTATGCCTGTTTAACGGAGAACAGTAAGCAGATGTGGCTTAAACGGTGCATCTGCTTCACTTTCAAAAATTTTTCCAGTTTTGTGTTTACATTTTTACATCGGTTATGATATAGTAATTACGGTTTAGAAAGTTGTACCAATTTTGGTGCAGCTTTTTTTGGTATTATTATGTAAATTTTTAATTGATGAAAGGGGATTTTTTATGTGTAATTATGTTGAGGATACCCATACCTTCACAATGGAAACCACTCCCGAGGAATTTATAGACCTTATGTATGACAATCTTAACGAAGACGGAGTAACCTTTATTCCGGGTCCGTACGACGATTCAAAATACTTGGGAGGGACTTTTAGCTACCGTTGCCGTATCGTTTGGGATAATAACGGAAGAAAGGAGGCACAGAAAAAATTCGATTCGCTCTTTGATGCGTTAAAGAAAATCGCAGAATACGATGATAAGCTTGACGGAACGAATGAAAATGCGAAAAAGGTGTTAGGAGACGGCGAGCTGTTCTATATCTGGGCAACCTATGTTAAAGCCTTCAGTACCGATAACTTTGATATGAACAGAATCAACGATATTCACGACAGAATTTCAACGATTGATTGGATTAAGGATTTGTCAAAGACTTACGCCAAAAACGGAAAGCTCGGGGACAATGAAAAGGAGTTTATGCGAGATTATATAGATGTTTCGGTTACCGATGAGGAGAGGAGCTATTATAAAGAGTATATAAACAGTTTGTTTGCCGAAAGCGAGAATAGGGTAGGAACAAATATTCGTGCTGCAAGCCTTGTTCGCCACGCACAGAGAGTTTACAAGCTTCTTACTCTAAACGCACCCGATTATGTTGTCAATGCAGAAGCGTGTCAGCTGGCTGCGATGATTGTTGTGCATGACTACGGCATATCAATCGAAGCGGTTGACGACTCGACAAGAAAATATTTTGAACAGTTCTACACCGATGACGACGAATTGCTCGATAAGCTTTACAAACCGTTAAAGCAAAACAAGAGAAAGACTATGGCACCGCTTTTTGTCTATCTTATATTAAAGGAGCACTCAAGCTCGGCAAAGCATTTAAGACAGAACGAGATACTCAGGCTTCTTGAGAGAATGCCCTATGAGGTTACTATTGAACGCAAGGCACTCTCACGCATAATCCACAATCTTGCTGACTCACAGTTAGGCATTTATACCGACACAAAAACAGGAACATGGCTTGAGCAGTAAAAAACAAGCCGGTTCATTAGAATCTTTAGATTAAATAAGGAGAATCAAAATGGCTAAAAAATATGTTTGGAACATAATTTTTGATGAGGATTTTGTTAAGGATGAGCCTGACAGAGAATACAAATTTCAGGTAGCAGGCGGTTTTAATTCGAAGCAGGTTGAAAAAGAGAGCTATTTTGTTTTGGAGCTTCTGAAAACCGAGGTTGACGCTCCCGTATAATATAAAATTACTTTTATTAAGATAACATTTATTCAATACCTAACCAACAAAAAAACAGCCATTTCTTTTTTGAATTCTTCAAATTTTTTCCCAATTATAAATTCTTGTTCTTCCAGCAATTCGTTTTTATCCATTTCTTTTTCTTTCATCAGTTATTTGATTTAAAATATATCATTTGATCAAATTCTCTGTCGAAATTCGACTTTGTTGCAAACCACTCATCATCCCTATCAATGATTATTTGCATATATAATAATCCATACCAAAATGCACAGCGTTCATTATCACCCGGAAAAATCTTATCCCATATGATTTGGATCGGTTTTCCTTCCCAAGAACCAGGTGCATTCCATCCCGGAACAGATAACGTTGAACCATAATGGCTTTTGCAATTATCATCTATAAGTTGGTTAATGTAATCTTCCATTTGAACATATTCTTCTTGAGTGATTTTAGATAAACCATTTTCAAAGAATTTCTTTCTTGATTTAGGAAGAAATTCAACATTTTTCCCATTTAAATCTTTAAGCATATAAACTCCTTAATTTTAACAAAACCGTTATAACATTTCTATCTTTTATATCATCATACTACGAATCTTGATATAGTGCAAGGGCATTCTCCATATCCTGCTTGCACATATTGACAAGTTCTTTTGGCTCGATAATTTTAATTTGGCTGGCATAAAGTCTTGCCCAATAACGAATATCATTTTCATTCACTTTAACGCTTGAAAGTACATTATCGTCATCAATATCGGTGAAATTAACACTTGAGCCAAATGAATCAAGGACATCTGAAATCAAGTATCTCGGCATTTCAAATTTTGCTCTGATTGATTTGCCGCCGAACATAAATATATGCTCCTGCATATATTTTGCAACATCAAGACCGACAAGTCCCTCAACCTGATTTTTCGGCTTCCTCGGAGTGTCTAAAATTTCAATATTGCTGATTCGGTCAATGCGATAATGTGAAAGATTGTCATATTTGTCATAGTTGCAAATAAGATAGTATTTACCGCCATTTGCCACCATAGTGTATGGATTGATTATGTATTCTCTGACTTCTCCCTCATCATTTAAACGGTGGTGAAGTTTTTTGTCAGAGCCATATTCATTGTAAAGAAACTTAACTTGTAAACCGTTTGTTATAGCCTCGTCAAGCATCTCGATTGTGTAAAACAATTCTCTGTTGATTTCTCTGTCAACGGATTCATAAGACCGAATGTTTGCCGTGCTGAATTTGAAATATTTGTTTGATAAAGATTTCAATTTATCAAGCAATTCCTTTTTGTTACCTGTGGCAATGCTTTTTGAAAACAATACTGAATCCATAAGCAAACGAAGCTCCGAATCGGTGAATATATTATCATAATAAAACCCTGTAAGCACCTCGTTTTTCTCAAGCTCACCTGTTAATCGGTTCGGTGTCAATCGGATTTTCGTTGCGTATTCAATATTATACGAGCCGTCATTGATTAAATCTTCAAGATTGGCCTTGACTGCCTTTCTGTCAACAATCATATCATAGTCATTTTCAAGTCGCTTCTGGATTTCCCTTTGCGTCATAGGATGCTCGGCATCGGTGTTTAACTTAAGTATATCGTAAATATACATATTTATCATTTTTTTAGGTCTGCTTCCAATCATAATCTTCACCTCGAATTTATAATACATCTTATATTTATATTATGCAATAGCTTATGGTACTTTTTTAGGACATAATTTCAATTCTTTAAAGTGCTTAAATGTAGAACTAAATTCAAAATATCATAAAAAGCGTCGGAGAAATCAAACTCCAACGCTTTGTTGTTTAATCTTCCCAGCTAATACAGTTTAGCAATCCGCCTTTTACGGCAATTTCGTTTATATTGACGGGAATTATTGTTTTGTTAAAAATGCTCTTTGCAGTATCTAAAGCAATGTTATCGGTTTCAACGCCGAACACCGGCAGAAAAATTGCCTGCTCGGTTTCTAAAAAGTTAAGATAGCAACCGACAGCACTATCGCCCTTTGAATCGAAATAAGGAAAATCAATAACATTAAATCCGTAATTTTGCAAAGACTTTTTAACTTTCGTTTCAAATCCATATGGCGATAGCGGAGCATTTGTTACAACCGTATTTTCATCAGCAAAACGCACCATACCGTCGGCGTGTCCCGTCATATCCAAACGAAGCGACGGAATAATAATTACCCTTGCCTCTAACAGCTTTTCCAATTCCTGTACTAATTCGGCAGAAGAATATTTCAAGTTTTCCGTAAAAACTCTGTCGCTGATGACAACCGTTTCTTTCGATGGGGAAAAGACCGCATTTCCGCCGTCTAAATTTATCTCGGAATAAACAAGATTTTTGATAGCGAAATTCGGTGCAATATCTCTGCGAAAATCGGTGCGAAGCTCGGGAGAGCCGTCAAGATAGCTCGGCTCGTATCTGAATGATACATATTTGCCCGACTTTGTTTTCACCGGCATATAGTCCCTTGCCCAGATATCATTTGTGTTATTTAATAATTTATATTTAATATTAAATAAATCGAGTGCGGCGAACACTCTGTCCGCCGCAGGCTTGTACTCTTGTATGTTTAGTTTAGATGAAAAGTAGAGCATTGTAAATTCCTTTTTATATGTCATCCATTAACTTTATATTTTAATTTTATTTATGAAAAACCTGTACCTTGCTTCTGCGTCGGTCTTACTTTTACCTTCATCTTTACCTTTTAACCCTATTCGTTCACACTGTTTACTCGTAAACGATAATGAACTATTATAAATTCTCAGTGTTGAGAGGTTATTATCATCAATTTTCAAAGTTTTGACCAAGGTTGTCGGTCGGCCTTCGCCAAAATTCATGTTTATATTATCATCGATAATCAAAGTGCTATCTTCTATTTTGACAGCACCTCTTATAAGCACATTATCAAGCTCAATTCGTGCGTTTGCCTCATTCGCTTTCCCGGCTAAATGAAGCATTCCACCGTATAGAAAAAACTTGCCGACCTTGTTCTCATCAGTCAGAATTTTATACGCTTTACCATTTTTATCTATCTCATTTTCACTTTTCTCAGTATAATCTTCATTATGAGTTGCTCTGTAAATATAACTGTAAAAATCCTCTGCGGGATATGCTTCGGTTACTGTTATTAAGTAATCGCCACTGGCACAGTGCATTATTTTACCAAGCAAATAACTTGCAAGGGGTTGTTCGTTTTCATCTCCAACTAAATCTTTTCCCAGCTTTAATTCTTCTAATTTTTCCATAATAACTCTCCTTTAATTCAATCCCAAATCTTTAATAAAACAACCGGGCCGCTATCATTGATTTTCTCTTCGCCGACGGTAATTGAATAATCCTCATAAGGCTCGACCGAGGTTGCCCAAACGCCCTCTCTTTTCTTGAGCTCCTCAACAAGCTTGCACGTCGGCACGGTGCTTAAATCAAGACTCATATAAAATTCTCCCTTCGCTTATTTGCTTTCATTATAGCAAATTGTATTTTTTAGTCAACTGCTGTCGAGACACCGATTCGCCATTTAATATAAACCGTTTATACCATAACGGTATTATCATATAACTTGTGGTACTTTTCCGGACATAATCAAACAACAAGACGGAAATTTCTTGAATTAAAACGGAAAATCATTTGAATAAAACGAGTTGCTTATCGAATCAAAAGTATAGAAATCGTCTGAACTTTTTATAAAGGTTGTTGAAGGCACATCATAATCAGTATCCCATATATCCCAATTTTCAAAACTCGCAATGCATTTTGAAAAGGAAGTGATATACAGTGCCTCCTGCGGAAGTCGCTGCTTTAATAAGCAAATATTTAATTTGCATTGAAGATGAAGCAAAGAAGTATGGCTTTTGCCGTCAAAACGATCATGAGATGTTATGGTTGAAACAACACTAATTTCCTTTTCAAAAGTAAAATTATATAGGTATTTCAATGTATCAATTTGCAGTTCGGCGTTATTATTTTGAATTATGCTTTCAAGATAGGGGAGGTATAAAATATCAATATTAAGTTCAGCGATTTTTGACTTAATCTTTTCAATTAACTCAATTATGTTATCGTTCGGCGAATATTCGCAAAAATAGAACTTTTTGTCGTCATACCAATTTGAATATGATTGCTTATATCTTTTTTTTGCAGATAATACCAAGTCGTCAAATAAAGTGTCGATAAACGGCGATATAATTAAAACTCGTTTGCCGTTGTTAATTGCCTCGATTATAAAACTGTTTACCATTCTTGTAAGATGAGTGTTAATTTCATCGGTACAAAACAGCCTGAACATACCTTTTTTAAATAAACAAAGTGAGTCTAAATCCTTGTTGCCTGTTTCAATCAGATGTTCCTCTTGTTCATTTGTAAACAAATCAAATCTTTCTTTAATATAATCGGCACAAAGAGTTATTGCGGGCGAGTTGTTCAGACACTGCTTGTCGGCATCTAAATCTTTAATTTCAAAATTGTCGCAATTACCAATAAATTTTTTTGCAAGCTCAATTATTGACTCGTTTTTTGAACGCTTCATATTCGCACCTCCATTTTGCTAATATATCACTCCCTTTGCACCGTTTTTCGTGCATCATAACCGGTGTGATTTTAGAACCGTAACCCATTTCATAGGGTTTTCAAAATATTCCGAACGATATTCTCTTATTGTCATCCCGTTAGAACTTGATTTCTCATCTTCGTCTGCGGTGTAATCGTATTCCCAACCGCAACACTCACAAATCCAGTACATATCAAGGGGTTCATTTCCGCATATCGGGCAAGTAACAATATGAAAATCCCCGCTTTTATATTCTACGGTATCCGATATATTCATAACGCACTCCTTTTGTTATTGATTACTCCGTATAAATTTCTTATCCTATTTCAGGGTGTATTCATAAATCATATTATGCGAGAAGTTATGTTCTGTTTTTTGTACATTGAAATAATTGCAAACACAATGGGTAATTTACTCGGCGGTAACGCAACAAATTCATAAATGGTCAATAGATGGTCTTGAGCTGAAAATCGAATAAACTAACAAAATCTCACTCCGTAAAAAAGAGTGAGATTTTTTGTTGCTAATTGAATTTTGAAATGTATTTCAAAAAAGGAAAAAACCTGCGAAAACGCCGTGTTTACGCAGGTTTTGGAGCTACTGGTCGGACTCGAACCGACGGCCTGCGCATTACGAAACAGATGAAAAAATATAAAATACACTCAAAACAACGAAAAACAGCCATTTCTTTTTTAATTTGAAATGACTGTTTTTTAATTTAGCGCTGTGTTTTTATCCCGCTTTCCGTTCGTAAGTGGTCAATTAACGGTTGTGAAAATCATTTGACATTAAAACTCCTCGCAAGAAAAAGTTGCAACCTTTTCTGTCGTACGGTTTTTATATTTGAATTCTAAAATAACATTAACACAGTTATCATCATAAGTCAGATTTTTAATTTGTGCTGAATATTTAGGATTGTGTATTGTGATAGTGGCATTTGGCTCGGTTTGGGGGTTATAGTTGCTGATATTTGGCTGTATAAACTCGTTTGTTATTATGCAATCACATATAGCATTGTTATCTTTATCGTAATATGTGATTGTTTTTGAGGCGTTTGTGCAAGTTGAATTATCTGCTAAAGAGATTCCCGATTGAGTGCTGTTAGAAATTTGAACAGGCATAGCAGATAAATCAATGGTGTTTTGTGAGTTGATGCTGACTGTTTCATTACTGATTATGGAATTTAATGCTCTGCTATTGGCTGTAAATATTGAAAACCAAATAGCAACGCATACGATAATAGCCGAAAAGAGAAGTATGACAACTTGCTTGATTTTATTGTGTCTTTTAAGCTGTAGAATTTGATTCTCGTCTTGCTCTGCCAAAAATGCTTGTGCAATATCCTGCGGAGTGCCGAAAACAGTGCATATATCCTCGTATGTTAAGTTGGCATGCTCATTGCAATATTCTTCTACACTTTGCGATAATTCATTTATATAGCTTCGCTTTACCTTTTTTGAGGTGGGGAGAGCTTTTTTTATTTTAGTCAAATATACTTTTTGAATGTTATTCATCGTCTTTTCCTCCATCAAAAGAGCTTGCCTCAATAATTCCTTGTATTCCGTCTTTTACGGCAATGTAATCAATATACAATTCTTTTAGATGCTTTCTGCCGCTGTCGGTAATGCTGTAATAAATGCGTGTTCGTCTTTTGCCAGCAAGCCTTTTTTTATCGACGACATAACCGTTATCAAGCAATTTGTAGAGCGTGGGGTAAAGAGAGCCTTCGGGGACATTGATAAATCCGCCGCTTCTCTCAAATATTGATTGGGATATTTGATAACCGTACATAGATTCGCTGTTGAGAAGTACAAGAATAATCATTTCAACAGAGCCTTTTTTGAAATTGCTTTTATTTTCCAAAATATACACATCCTTTTTTATAATTATATACAAAAACATAATTTTGTAAATACATAAGTAAATTAAATATTAGTATTGACAAATATATAATATGTGTGATACTATCAAATCATAAGGGAACCTAACTCTACGATTTATTACAATGTGCGCACTGTAGAATAAAAAAGAGAAAAGGTCTAAAAATATCAATTTAATATAAGATACGATATGGTAGTGTTCTACACGGATTTATCGGTTTTGAGAAAGGGTGTTAATTATGAAAAAATGCTGCGTTTTTTTGTGCTTACTGCTGATTTCTACGATGTTTTCTGCCTGCACCTACGCAGACTTCGAGAACAAATTAAAAAAAGAAATTATGCCCGGTAATGATGATAAAGTGGATATGAATGAATTTGACCAACAGGCAAAGCCGGATGAAAATACTCAGCTTAAACAAATCGGAGATGAAATTATCATCAACGACAGTATTGCCGAATTGTCCTATACCGTCACCAAAGTAACTGTCTATGACAACTTGAAAGCATCCGGAATTGACGAAGCAAAAGTTTGCGGATATGTTCCTGACAATGCAAAACAAAATCTGTTTGTACTTGTAGATATTACAGTTAAAAACAAAAAGGTTATCCGACAGGTAGATGATTACAACATCGGCGTGTTTCATCTGATGAACAGAAAACTGTTCGATTCTGATCCGTGGAAGCAGTCCTTGCCGGAGCTTACGTATTTCAGCAATGCAAAGAATAATGGCTCGGAATATTATCACTATACGCTTCCCGAAGGAGAAGAAATGCAGTGCCAACTTGGGTGGGTATTGCGAAATCCGATAGAAAATGCAGATGATTTGATATTACACATCGGCGCAGATATTACCGCAAAAAACTATGTCAGGCTGACAAAAGCGCAGTCAACCAATGAAGGGAGCGACCTGTCTTGAAGAGTACCTTAAAAATCGAATTGAAAAAGGCTTTTCAAAATAAGCTGTTTTGGATTACACTTCTGATTGCAGGCATCATTGCAACACTCAGCGCTATATACAATATTCAAGTTATGCAAGAGGAAAAACAATATTATTATGCGAATGCGGTTGCACAGTTCGGTGTTGAATCAATCAATCCGAATGCTCCGTTATTCTCCCTGTTTAACCATTGGATCTGCGAAGATTTTTCTTCACTTTCTTCAACGATGTTTTTTATGCTGTTCCCGATTTTCGCCGTTTTAGGCTACGGCTGGTCGCTTTTTTCTGAACAAAAAAGCGGATATATCAAAAATGTTGTAACAAGGGTATCAAAAAGGAATTATTTCCTTTCTAAATATATTGCCACTTTTCTTTCGGGTGGTGCTATCGTTTCTATTCCTGTTATTTTCAACTTCCTGTTGGTTTCAATGTTTGTTCCGGCGGTAAAGCCCGATGTTTTTTATGATATAGGATGGACTGTCAGAACGAATTCAATGTTTTCGGAGTGTTTTTATACCCGACCTTTCCTATATGTGTTCCTGCGAATTTTGGTTGTGTTTCTGTTTAGCGGTGCGATGGCAACTATAAGCTATGCGCTCGCCTTTTTCATCCGTAACCGTTTTGCGGTGATACTTCTCCCGTTTTTAGGCGTTCTTGCCTTGCATTTCGGTCAGTATCTTCTTCGGGACGCATCGTCTGAGCTGTCTCCGATTTATCTTTTAGGCGGATATGGATTTAATACCAAAATGCTGTGGGCTGTTATTTTGGAGCTTGGGGTAATTTTAGTCCCAACCTTCCTGCTTGCGCTTCTTAAAGGGGGCAAGGACGATGTTTTTTAAGCTACTGCGGTATGATTGTAAGGTTGGTATTTTTTACCACTACAAAAAGCTGATTGCCGTTTTGGTGTTGTTCATTTGTGTCTATTTGGACTGTTTTATGCAGTTTCGGAGCTATGCGACACTTGACACACCGTTTACGGTTGAAAATACGCTCGGCAACACCTTGCTGTATATTTTCGCAGGAATTCAGGAGTATGATCCGCAGATAGATACGCAGTTTATTTTTCCGGCTGTGTGGATGCTTCTCTATTTGGTACTTGCCTATTTCACCTTGTATTATCCATACAATGATTTGGAAGAAAGCGGACAAAATATTCTTCTTCGTTCGGGCGGAAGACGGCTTTGGTGGACTTCCAAATGTCTTTGGAACATCTGCACGGTTGTACTGTTTTTTTTGATAGGTTGGGTTGTCATTATTACGGCTTGTCTGATACAGGGCATTCCGTTGTCAATGGAGCTGTCACGGAATATCAATATGCTGTTAGAAATGCGTATCGCATCGCCGTTTTTATATCCGACAGAATTATCCCTTGAAATTCTTGTACTGCCACCGCTTGTGATGATTGCCGTTAATCTGATGCAGATGACTTTGTCTTTGTTTGTCCGTCCGATTTACAGCTACATCATCACCGGAGTGTTGCTATTGGCGTCAACCTATTACCAATCACCGTTTTTAATTGGAAATTACGCAATGCCGATACGCTCAAGCCGTATGGTTGAAAACGGAGTCAATCCGATATACGGCGTTTTGTTTTCGGTTGGGATTGCTACAATTTCATATCTTGTCGGTTTGCTTTATTTTAAGCGGTACGATATTCTCAGAAAAGGAAACGAAAGTTAAAAGGAGTATTAGTGTGAAAATTACACTAATTATAACACCCTCAAAATTTACCTTTGGCAAAATTTTGAGATGGCAGAAATCACCTTCACTCCTGTTCAGGCAACGCAGGTAAAATCGGTGATTTTTAATAAACTATTTGTTGTCTGAAAGGCTATGGTAATCATTATGGCACAGATTGAGATAAAGAATGTTACAAAAATCATTAAACACAATACCGTAATCGACAATGTCAATCTAACGGTAAATTCCGGAAAAATTACCGGGCTGAAAGGCGTGAACGGTTCGGGCAAGACTATGCTAATGCGATTGGTATCAGGTCTTATCTTACCGACTTCGGGTGAAATCATAATCGATGGCGAAACGCTCGGAAAGGACATTACTTTTCCACGCAGTATCGGTACGCTGATTGAAAATCCCGCATTTTTAGATAATTATTCGGGATTTCAAAATTTAAAGCTGTTGGCTTCCATTCAGGGAAAAATCAGCGATGAAGAAATCAGAGAGGCAATCATAGCGGTTGAACTGAATCCTGACGATAAGAAAAAATTTCGTAAATATTCTCTCGGTATGAAACAGAGGCTTGGTATTGCCGCCGCCGTGATGGAGCGTCCCGATATCATCATTTTAGACGAACCCACTAATGCCTTGGACAGCGACGGTGTGCAGATGGTAAAACGGATTTTGCAGAAGGAAAAGGAACGTGGCGCTCTGATTTTGATTTCCTGTCACGATTTGGATATTTTGAAAGAGCTGTCCGATGTGATTTATCTGATGAATGTCGGAAGGCTATCTTCCTATGCGGATAAGGAGGATGCACAATGAAAAAAAGACTTAAAGTCATAGTGCCGATTTTCCTTGCTGTATGCTTTGTTGCAGTATGGGGATTTCGATTTCACACGGTCAACGCAGAGACAAAGCCAACACCTGTCAAGGTTTACAAAATGGGAGAGCCTGCACCGTATGAAAAGGATTTCTTTCATTTTGCGGATGAAGGACTTGAAGGATATGTGCTTGCTGTGAAATCTGCAACGCTGATGACTTACAAGGAATTTGTTGAATTGCACGGACAAACCGTGAACTTTATTCCGAAAAATGAGATTCGACCGACTTATGTTTATGATGTAGAAGTTTATATACAAAATCACAAAACGGAAGATGAAATGAAAGGAATCGACCTTGTAAATTCACGCTTGGTTTCAGCGAATGCATCTATGCAGGTAAACAGCAGACTTTTTGGTCTTCTATATCCGCATTTGGATGGGAATATGGCATTTTCCTTAAAACCAAACTCCGATATGACGATGCACCTGCCCTATGCGGAATATGAGGAAACAAGTAAAGAAAAGCTTTTATCAAGAGACTATTCCTTGCTTATGACAATGTATCCGACTAAAAAGATGATAGAAATTAAACCGATAGACTGAATGATAGAAATATATTTTTACCTTTCTATTTTTGATGGATAAACAATATGTAAAGGTCAAAATTTTTTCTAATTAAGAGTACTTGACTTAAATTAGTGTTTTTGCTACTATGAAGTCGGAGAGAAAATTCAATAAAACTATGATAAACCTATATGCATTTTTATTTTAAGATGCGTATAGGTTTATATTTTTTATATATGTTTCCTTGACAAAAAGAAAAATATAATGTTAAATGTATTTAGAAATATTTTGTAATATAAATCCATTTTAGAGTTGTTGTATATTATATGGGAAACAGTCTAAAAGGGGGTGTTTTTATGAAAAAATATAATATAACAACATTGATTTTAATGATATTGGTTTGTCTCGGACCGCCGCTGAATCTTTTATTTGAATACTTTGCTTTACATCAAAATCCGTCTCCTGTTTTATGGGGTACAACGATTTTCTCACTGGTAGGGCTATTACTTTTCATCATCTTCTATATTAAAGTATTAAAGTAATAATGTGTTTGAATATACAGTTGAAGCTGTTCTTAGTAAAACAGCTTCAACTGTAAAGAGGTGTTTATATGAAGAAATTGATTTGTATTCTGCTGTCTTTTGTGATGGTCATATCGTTGTTTGCGGGTTCATTTACGACTTTAGCAGCGGAAAGTCAGGAGAGTAGCAATATTGACAGCTTTATTGACGGTATTACGAAATTGGTGCAGGAATATGATGTGGGCAAAGAATTCACAACTCCTGAAAATGACGAGTCCATGCAAATTCAGCCTTTTTTTGCCGAAAATACGACAGATGAAACCAGTAATAACGCTGAGCAGGAATATATCTTACAGGATTTTCAGACAGCCCGATTGATTGTCCGTGCGAACGATAAATTTGACGAGTTCGGTGCAAAAGAACATGTCAGCGGCTTTGAGGACTTTCATATTCTTCAATATGAAAGTCCCGAAGCGGCTATGTTGGCTTTTAAACAGTTACAGAGTGAAAAAAACATAACCAAAATCGCCCCTGACGAGGTTGTTGCTGGGTTGCAGGGTGAGATATCCGAAAATACTGTTGGCATATCCAAAGATTATCTCTGTGCTTGGAGTACGGACAGAACACAGTCTAAGCGACTTCAGGATTATCTTAAAGCAAACAATATCCAAATGCGAGAGATTATTGTCGGTGTCGTTGATACAGGTGTTGATTATAACCATGAATTTCTTAAGGGAAGACTTATACATCCGAAATTTGATTTTCCTAAGAAAAGCAATACCGAAGAAGAGGAAGAAAGCATCTATAAAAGTCACGGCACTGCCGTGAGCAGCGTTATTGTAGACAACACACCCGAAAATGTCAAAATTATTATGTATAACGGTTTTGATGAAAACGGAAAAAGTACAGAAGCAAGATTAGCTGCTGCTGTTATTGCAGCGGTTGATGAAGGTGTCGATTTAATTAACGCCAGTTGGACAGCTTATGACAGCGCGGATGTAATATCGGCAAGCTTAGATTATGCTTATCAAAAAAACATTCCTGTATTTGCCTGTGTCGGAAATGATGACGGAGCAAATATGTACTTTTTACCGGCAAATAAAAAGGGGTGTATTGCAGTTGCAGCTACAGATTTAGATAACACAGCGGCAGATTGGAATATTGTAACGCCAAATACTGATATTTCAGCTCCCGGTGAGGATATTAAAGTCGCAGCGTTTCATAACAAATATGAAACTTGGAGAGGAACTTCATTCTCTACTCCGTGTGTGGCTTCAATAGGCGCTATTCTTCTGTCCGTGAACCCGAATATGTCAGTGGACGCCTTGAAAACACGATTAAAAGAAACGGCATTGCCGGTAAAGTATCAAAATTTTTATCATTCTTCACAGGGAGAATATTTTGACAATGTGGAATCGCTGTATATTGGTTCGGGAATCGTTCAGTTTTGCGATGCTTTTGGGTTAGAGGATGAATGTGCAGTCCCTGAAATACACATGGAAACTAAAGTGTATGTCGGGGAACAGAAATGTGAAATTACCTGTGCGGATAAAAATGCGACAATTCTCTATACAACCGACGGCTCCTATCCCGATTTACAAAATGCTACGATGTATACCGAACCGTTCTCTATAACCGAACGTACTCGTATTCGTGCAGTTGCATACTATGCGGACAGCGGTTATCACGGTGAAGAAACAGAAGTTACGCCGAGAATACAGTATATCGACGATGATTCTGCCTTTAAAATTGATGCAGACGGTATCATTCACGAATATACGGGCAGCATTGCCGATTTGTATGTTCAAGAAAAAATTAACGGTATTCAAGTAACCGGATTTGTTGCGGGCGCTTTCAGAAAAGGCACTTTATTGAGTTTAACATTGCCCGAAACCGTAACGGAAATACCCGCTAACGCTTTTTATGAAGATACATCTTTAGAGTTTATCAGGGCTGCAGGTGTAACCAATATCGAAATGAGCGCTTTTTGTAATTCGGCATTGATGTATGCAGAATTTCCCAATACAAAGGTAATTGAAAACGGTGCATTTGCATATGCAAGTAAATTTTACGGTGGCGATTTTTCCTCTGTTGAAACGATTAAACGTGCAGCTTTTCAATATTCAAAAATCCGAAGCTTTGACGGGCCGCAGGTTAAGGAACTTGCTCCAGCGACGTTTCGTTGTTGCAATTCTTTAGAACGTGTATATTTTCCGCAAGTTTCATTCTATACAGGTATTCCTGTGTACGGAATATTTGAGGATTGTTCTTTGTTACGTGAAGTTGTAATGCCTGCAGAAACTGCATTGCCTTTAAAATCATTCCGCAGTTCCAATATTACAGAAGCGTATTTTCCGTTTTTGGAAAAAATTGGAACTTCAGCATTTGAAATGTGTATTTGCTTGGAAAAAATATATATGCCCTCTCTTTTGGAAATCCCTAAAAATGCGTTCGGCGGCAGTACATCTTCTAATCCAAGAGCAAAATCCAGAGCATATTTTTTCGATAATGTTAAAATGATTGGTGAAAATGTTTTTGGAGTGTATCCAACTTCACGAATTGAGTTCTCTCATCTTGAATCAGCAAAAAGTCTGCCACAGACGGAGGGCTGTATAATTTCTATGCCCTCAACATTTAGAGAATGTACCGAAGACACAAAAGGCAGAAATTACAAGGTGTACGGCACAAAAGGTACTTATGCAGAGCAGTGGGCAAATGAAAACGGACACACATTTGTTGAAATCTCGCAGGACACTGCTGTGCTTACTCCACTGCCTGAAAAATACACCGATGCGGACGGAGTTTTAACCGCAGATGTTATCGGCTTTAACCGTACTTATCAGTGGTACGGTAGTTTTACAGCGGATAATACCGCAGGTACGCCCATTGATGGTGCCACAAACAAGGACTTTAACCCTACCGAATATCCTGCTTATCCGTATTACTATTGCGTAGTTACCAGCACAGATGTAGGTTATGACCCCATTGAAATCCGTACAAATGTAACGGAGAACACCACATATCAGGCAGCCGATTACACCGAGTACAACAAAGCGGTAGAACAGGCAAAAGCCCTTGACCGTAGTTTGTACACCGATTTGACCGAGCTTGATGAAGCACTTTCGGCTGACATAGGCGGATTGTCAAATGCACAGCAAAACATCGTTGACGAGCAGACGGCAAAAATCAAAGCCGCTTTGGATAACCTTGTTTTGAAGCCTGCCGATTATTCACGGGTTAATGAGCAAATCAATACCGTTCCCGAGCATTTGGAATATTACACGGATAAAACCGTTAATGCCCTGAACAAAATACTAAACGGCATTGACTACGGCTTGGATATTACAAAGCAGGAGGTAGTAAACTCCTACGCCGAGCAGCTGCAAAACGCAATTTCTGCACTTGAATACAAGCCTGCGGATTACACCGAATACGACAAAGCGGTTTCTGAAGCCAATGGACTTGACAAAGAGAAATATGTTGATTTCTCGCAGGTTGAAAAGGAATTGGCTGTTGATGTCGGCGGCAGAAATATCACGCAGCAGGAGGAGGTAGACCTCCAAACAAAGGCGATACTTGCGGCGATAGATGCACTTGAAGAAAAGCCACAGGAACAGCCGATTATCAATCCCGAACAAGATAAAACAAGCAGCAGTACAACGCCCGACAAACCGAACAAAAACGAAAGCGTTATTTCGCCCATGACAGGCAGTGAAACCTACACAGGTGCTTTCATAACCTTGGCGGCTCTTTCCTTTGCAACGGTATTGCTTGTTCGGAAGAAAAAAGATAATTAAATATATTTACGGCAGAAAATTGATAGAAATATAACTTTACCATACAAGACATGGCAGGCGTGCCGAGAATACGCTTCCACGACTTACGGTACAGCTTTGCAACCTTATCCCTTGAACAAGGAATGGACATTAAAACGGTATCGCACATGTTAGGTCACACAGACGCAGGATTTACAATGAACACCTATATGCATGTAACGGATTCCATGCAAGAAAATGTTGCAAACACAATGGGAAATCTGATAGAAAGCGCAGGCAAGGATACGAAGAAAATTCTATTTCCAACATAAACTCAACCGCCGATTAATCGGCGGTTGAGTTTATGCTTTAAGGTATGGTATAATAAATTTGATAAATTATGATTTGCGGAGATAATAATGTGATGGAACTGCGAAAAATAAATATACAGGACGCTATTGCTCAATGGGAATACACAACAGCATTGCCTGTTGATGAAAACGGCTTAACAAATCAGTATAATGGTGTTTCATACGAGAACTATATTGAAACTGTCCTGCCAACCTTGATTTCGTATGAGCATCCTGTTAACATGCCTAATTGGTTTGTCCCCGAAACATACTATTATTTGTGGGACCAAGATTGTCTAATCGGAGAATTCAGAATAAGACATTATTTAACGAAAACGCTTCGGGAAGGAGCTGGACATATCGGCTACAGCATCAAAAAAGATAAGCGAGGAAAAGGATATGGAACGGCGGGACTGAAACTTACTATTGATAAAGCAAAAAGCATTATCTTGGAAGAAGAGATATACCTTCGTGTAAATAAGGATAATATCGCTTCGCAGAAGGCTATGTTGAATAATGGGGCTTATATTGCGGGCGAAGATGAAGCGCATTTATTCATGCGGATCCCGAAATAACAGCTTTGTTGATAAATTTCTAATCTATTGGGCAAATGCTTTTATCCTAAATTTCATAAATGGTCAATAGATGGTCTTGGAATAATTAACGCCAAAAATCACAAAATCTCACTCCGAAAAAAGAGTGAGATTTTTTGTTCTAATCTAATTCCATTTCATAATAATCAACATCAATAATCGTACCGTCGGGATAGGTTTCATGCCCTGATTTTATCAGTGTATTAAAACCGAAATGCCGATAAATTTGCAAGTTCTTTGTTTCTTTTGGTTCAACGCCTAAAGTGTACTTTGTGTAACCTTTGTTATTTAAGTCCTCAATTACAAATTTGAAAAGCTTTGAAAAATATCCTTTGCCTTGATGTTTTTTATCTGTACTGAAATTACACAGATATACAGTTTTAGTTCCAACAAGACCGTCACTGTTTTGAATAATATCTTCATCAAACATGGCAGTCGCTTGACAAATAATTTTGTCATTTAATTTTCCATAATATGTAACAGCCTGACCGTTTTTTATATTCTCAACTGCATTATTTTTCACTAACTCTAAAGCCGATTTCTTTTGTTTTCGCTTTTGTTTTTTTATTTCATAATTCCATTTTGTTATCACTTCATCAATAGAAGCGATTTTACATATATACTCTTTCATCTTACTCCTCAAAACAAATTGATAATTATATACTTATAATATCATAAGTTAATACGGAAAGCAATGATAAAGCTGTTGATGTACATGTGAACAGACTTCGTAACAAGCTAAGGAACAATAAAGAATTTGAAATTGTTACCATTAGAAATGTCGGTTATAAGGCAGTGATAAAAAGAAATACAAAAAGCCATAAATTATATGGGCTTTAATACGCTTATTGACAATCAAAAAGAGGTTTGACCAACGCATAGATCAAACCTCTTTTTTGGAGCTGATAGTCGGACTCGAACCGACGACCTGCGCATTACGAATGCGCTGCTCTACCAACTGAGCCATATCAGCAACTATACATTTTGAGCAAGCTTTATTACTCTCACAAAATGCCTTTATATTATATATAAATTCCTCGGGTTTTGCAAGTGTAATTTGAAAAATATTTAGCTTTTACAGATTTTTATTTTTATTACAGCAAATTACGGAATTTATCGAACTCAAAGCACAGCGTTTCTTTTTGGTGGCTGTCGCTTGAAAGAATGAATTTTCCGCCCTTTTGACGAATATAGCTTCGTATATTTTCAGACGGGTAGGGGGTAGTCCTGTAGCCTCGGCTGATAGCACCCGTATTGATTTCAAATACCTTGCAGTCCGTGATTATTTTATCAACGGCTTTTCGGTAGGCTCTTATATATCTCGGGTCGTTTTCATCAAAGAGCTGTTCCTGCTCGTTGAATTTTGTTATCAGGTCAAAGTGTCCGACAATATCGCACTTGGTTTTCTCATAAACCTTGCCGACGTTTTCAAAATACGCTTCGCAAAGGCTTAAAATATCGCCCGAAAAATATTTATCTGCCGCTTGCTTTAATGTATCGGCGGTTTCGTCAACGGGAATGTACTCTCCATCAATCAAAACATAGTGAACAGAGCCTATGACATAATCATAGCCTGCCGTGGGGGCGGTTGAATAAAAATCCTGCTCGGTGGCGCAAAGGATTTCTATTTTGTCCGAAAATTCATTTTTCAATTCGTTAATTGTTCGGATGTATTCGGCTTGCTTGTCCCTTTGTATGCAATATCGCTCGTCAAATTCGGTGTAGGAATGGTCGGAAAAGCCAAGCGTTTTTACACCTTTTTCAATCGCTGAAATAACTATATCCCTCGGTGTGTCCCTGCCGTCGCTGAAAACTGAATGAACATGTAAATCAAAAAGCTCCATCAGGTCATCTTCTCCTGCTTTACCTTGTGGTCGATAACGTGGCGTGATGCCAGCTCGTCTCTTATATCGTCAAGTGAAATTCCCGTTTCAACCATAAGCACCATAATATGATAGGCGAGATCCGCAATTTCGTAAACGGTTTCCTTTTTGTCCTCGGCTTTGGCGGCAATGATTACCTCTGTGCTCTCCTCGCCGACTTTTTTAAGAATTTTATCGAGTCCCTTATTGAAAAGATAGGTGGTATATGAGCCGTCTTGCGGATTTGTCTTTCTGCCTCTTATCAGCTCCATAAGTCCCTCGTAGGAAAATTCCGAGCGTTCTTCGCTTTGGAAAACAGGCTTTGTAAAGCAGGAATATGAACCTGTGTGGCAGGCAGGACCGTCGGGCTCGACCAAAACGACAAGAGCGTCATTGTCGCAGTCTGCCGTTACCGAAACAATGTGCTGATAGTTTCCGCTTGTTTCGCCCTTGAGCCACAGCTCGTTCCTTGAACGGCTCCAAAAGCAGGTAAGCTCCTTTTCAAGCGAAATTTCAAGGCTTTCTCTGTTCATATATGCGAGGGTCAAGACCTTTTTCGTCTTTGCGTCAACGACGATTGCGGGGATAAGACCCTTTTCGTCAAATTTAAGTTCGTCAATGTTCAACATAGCTTTCTCCTTATATCCTTGTCGGAATGTTATTGCGTTTCATCTCTTTTTTTAAGTCGTTTATGCTGACCTCTCCGAAATGGAAAATCGAAGCGGCAAGTCCTGCGTCAACCTTTGGAACGGTATTGAAAAGAGTTATAAAATCCTCAATTTTTCCTGCTCCGCCCGAGGCGATTACAGGCACGTTTACCGCATCGCATACCTTTTCGAGCATTTCAAGATCGAAGCCCTTTTTTACTCCGTCCGTATCAATGGAATTGACAACGACCTCGCCCGCACCGTTTGCAACGCAACGTTTTATCCATTCAATGGCGTCCATCCCCGTGTTTTCTCTGCCGCCCTTTGCAAAAACTCTGAAAATGCCGTCAACCCTTTTGACATCAACCGACAGCACTACGCATTGGTCGCCGTAAAGCTTTGCAGCTTTACAGACTAAATCGGGGTTTTTGATAGCTCCGGAGTTCACGCTGACCTTGTCGGCACCGCATTTTAGCACTCTGTCAAAGTCCTCAACGGTGTTTATACCGCCGCCGACGGTAAGCGGAATGAATACGCTTTTTGCAGTTTCGCAAAGGATGTCTGTAAACAGCTTTCTGCCGTCCGAGGAAGCGGTTATATCATAAAACACAAGCTCGTCGGCGCCGTTCTGCGTGTAATATTTTGCAAGCTCAACAGGGGACGAGACGTCCTGCAAGCCCTTGAAATTTACACCCTTTACAACACGCCCGTCCTTGACGTCGAGGCAGGGGATAATTCTTTTTGTAATCACAGAGCCAACTCAACCGCCTTTCTCAAATCGATAGCCTTTGTGTAATAAGCCTTACCGATTATCGCACCGTGAATATTGAGCGCACGAAGCTTTTTGACATCATCGAGCGAGGAAACGCCGCCCGAGGCAATTATGTTCATCTTCAGCTGTTCGCTCAATTCCTTGTATAAGCTGTGGTTTGTGCCCTTCATTGCGCCGTCCTTTGAAATATCGGTGCATATGAGCGTCGAAACGCCGAGAGCCTGCATATCTCTGCAAAACGCAAACGCTTCAAGCTCCGATTTTTCCGTCCAGCCTTTGATTGCGACAAAGCCGTCCCTTATGTCAACGCCGACGGCAATCCTGTCTTTATATTTTCCGACGGCTCTTTCAAGGAATTTTCTGTCATTTACGGCCGCCGTGCCGAGAATTACACGGTCAATCCCGTTTTCAAGGTACATTTCGACCGTTTCCATACTGCGTATTCCGCCGCCGATTTCGCAAAACATATCCGTTGCGTTGTGAATTTTCATAACCGTATCAAAATTCGGCGTTTTTCCGTTTTTTGCACCCTCTAAATCAACAAGATGTATGTGCGTTGCGCCGCAGCTCTCAAAATCCTTTGCGACCTCGGGCGGATTTTCCGAAAAGATCTCCATTTGTGCGTAATCGCCCTTGAAAAGTCTTACCGCCTTGCCCTCATAAAGGTCTATTGCAGGATAGATAAACATTATTTTTCCTCCCCTAAGGCTACAAATGAGCGAAGTATTTTAAGTCCTGTTTCGCCGCTTTTTTCGGGATGAAACTGACAGCCGAAAACATTTCCCGCTTGCACCGACGCCGTAAGCGGTGCGCCGTAGTCTGATACCGCCGTTACCGAGCTTTCACAGTCGGCGGCATAATATGAGTGAACGAAGTAAACGTATTCGCCGTTTTTTACGTTTTCAAAAATCGGTGTTTGTTTCTTAATTTCAAGGCTGTTCCAGCCGATATGCGGAATTTTATAGCTCTTCGGAATGACTGTTTCGATAGGTCTTATCTCGCCCTTAATAAGCCCCAAGCCACTGTGCTCGCCGTATTCATAGCTTTTCTCAAACAGAAGCTGCATACCGAGGCAAATGCCCATAAGCGGCTTTCCGGCTTTAGCAAGGGAAATAACCGTGTCCTCAAGTCCGCTGTCCTTGAGCTTTTTTGCGGCATCACAAAACGCACCTACGCCCGGCAGGATAATCGACTCCGCCCTTTCGAGCTCCGATTTTGAGCTTGTAACAACGGCGTCTGCACCGATAGCGGAAAATGAGCTTTTTAACGAAAAGAGATTTCCCACGCCGTAATCAATAATTGCAACCATTATAACACACCCTTTGAGGACGGAATTTCATCGGCAAAATCACTGTCGATTTTTACCGCAGCTCTGATGCTTCTTGCGACGGACTTGAACGCACCCTCGATTATGTGGTGTGAGTTTTCGCCGTCAAGCTGCATTATATGAAGCGTGAGCTTTGCGTTGCTTGTGAATGCAATGAAAAATTCCTTTACAAGCTCTGTGTCGAAGGAGCCGACCTTTTGCACAGGAATGTCAAGCGAGTACCTCAGACAGCTCCTGCCCGAAAAATCAACCGCCGTAAGAATAAGAGCCTCGTCCATAGGAAGAATTGTGTCCCCATAGCGAACGATACCTCTTTTGTCGCCGAGTGCCTGCGAAAATGCCTGCCCGAGAGCAATGCCTATATCCTCGGTCGTGTGGTGGTCGTCAACATAGGTGTCGCCGTCGCACTTTATTTCAAGGTCGAATTTTCCGTGAGAGGCGAAAAGAGTCAGCATATGGTCAAGAAAGCCGCAGCCGCTGTTGATGTCGCTTTTGCCTGTTCCGTCGATATTCAGCGAGAGCTTTATATCGGTTTCGTTGGTTTTTCTGTCAATTTTTGCAGTTCTCAAATTGATCATCATAATTCCTCCGCAATTTTTTGTGTGAGTATGTCTATTTGCTCTTTTGTTCCGACTGTGATGCGGTTATAGTCTCTGAGCCTTTCGCTGTCAAAATGCCTTACAAGCACGCCCTTGCCTTTGAGAGCCTCATAGAGTGCCCGTCCGTCTGTTTTGTCGTGCCTTGCGAACACGAAATTAGCCTTTGACGGAAGAACGAAAAAGCCCATAGCTTCAAGCTTTTTTGTAAGATATTCTCTGTTTTCGATTATCGTCTTACAGTTGCTTTTTGTGTATTCCTCATCCTCTAAAACGCCTGCTCCCACAGCTTGAGTAAGAGAGTTAATATTATATGGATTTGTGGAATACTTGATTGTATTAAGGTCTGCGATAAGCTCCTTGCAGGCAATTCCGAAGCCGAGCCGTCCGCCTGCGAGCGAGCGTGATTTTGAAAAGGTCTGCGTAACAAGCAGATTACTGTATTTGTGGATAAGGCTTACGGCACTTTTTGTGCCGAAGTCAACATACGCTTCGTCTATAACAACGACCGACTCGGGGTTTGAGGAAACGATTTTTTCAATGTCGTTAAGACTTAACGCAATACCTGTCGGGGCATTGGGATTTGCTATAAAAATCGTTTTGTTTATTCCGATGTAGTCGTCAACCGAAATCGTGAAATCGTCCTTTAACGGAATTTTCTCATAAGGTACACGGTTTATCTCGGCAAATACGGGATAAAAGCCATAGGTTATGTCGGGGAAAACCGCAGGGTGCGTTTCGTCGCAAAATGCCGAAAAGGCAAAGTTTAGAATTTCATCAGAGCCGTTTGTGAAAAGTATTTCATCCGTATCGACCGAAAAGACTTCGCTTGCCTTTTTTACAAGCTCACGGCACTCGGGATCGCAGTAAAGCTGAAGATTTTTAACCGCTTCGGCTGCTTTTTTCATTGCCCTTTCGCTCGGCGGAAACGGAGACTCATTGGTGTTCAGTTTTATGTATTTCATCTCTTTTGGCTGCTCTCCCGGAGTGTAGGGGACAAGAGCCTTGAATTTTTTTGAAAAGTATCTGCTCACTGCTCGTCCTCCACACGGATAACAGCACTCTTTGCGTGTGCCGTCAAGCCCTCTTTTTTCGCAAAAGCCGCAACGTCGAAGGCAATTTTTTTGAGTGCGTCCTTTGTGTAATAGGTGTATTGTGTTTTCTTTATAAAATCGTCAACGGAAAGCGGACTTGAAAATTTTGCCGTTCCGCTTGTCGGCAGGGTGTGGTTAGGACCTGCGAAATAGTCGCCGAGAGCCTCGGGACAATTTCTGCCCATAAATATTGAGCCTGCGTGACGTATGCTGTCGAGCTTGTCAAACGGATTGTCAACGCACAGCTCCAAATGCTCGGGAGCAATTTCATTTGCGATTTCAATCGCAGCGTCAAGAGTATCGGCAACGATTATTTTGCCGTTTACATCAATGGACTCTCTTGCGATTTCACGGCGTTCAAGCAACGGAATTTGCTTTTCAAGCTCCGTGCTGACGTTTCCTGCAAGCTCTGCGCTGTCGGTAACAAGTACTGCGCTTGCCATTTTGTCGTGCTCTGCCTGTGAGAGAAGATCTGCCGCAACATATGCCGGATTTGATTTGCCGTCCGCAACTATAAGTATCTCGCTCGGACCTGCTATCATATCGATTGAAACAACGCCGAAAACCTGCTTTTTGGCTTCAGCCACAAAGGCATTTCCCGGACCTACGATTTTGTCCACCTTAGGAATACTCTGCGTTCCGTATGCGAGTGCCGCTATTGCCTGTGCTCCGCCGACTTTGAAAATTCGGTCAATGCCTGCAATGTGTGCCGCCGCAAGTATAACGGGATTAACCTTGCCGTCCTTTGTCGGAGGTGTTACCATTACGACCTCACGACAGCCTGCTATCTTTGCAGGGATGGCGTCCATAAGAACTGTTGACGGATAAGCCGCAGTACCGCCCGGCACATACAGTCCTGCTCTGTCAACGGGAATTATCTTCTGACCGATTACAATTCCGTCCTCGTCGTTGATCATAAAGCTGTTGCGTACCTGACGGGAGTGGAATTTTCTGATGTTTTTTGCCGCCTTTTCAAGTATTTCCAAAAATTCAGATTCTACAAGGCTCAACGCCTCGTCGATTTCCTCTTTTGTTACCGCAAGTGAGGAAAGCTGTGCCTTATCGAATTTTTCACAGTATTCAAAAAGTGCCTTGTCGCCGTTCTCTCTTACGTTTTTTATGATTTCTGCAACCGTTCCGGCAACATCGGTTTTCGGAACGGAACGGGCAAAAATTTCACTGTTCGGCACTTCGCCGTATTTCATTATCTTAATCATTTTTACATTCCACCTGCTGCTTTAAGCAATTTGTAACCTTTTCAATTTGAGCCGTTTTGAACTTGTAGCCCGTCTTGTTTGCTATAAGCCTTGCCGAAATCGGAACGACCGTTTCAACGACCTCAAGATTGTTCTCTTTAAGCGTCGTACCCGTTTCGACAATATCTACAATAACGTCGGAAAGTCCTAAAATCGGAGCTATCTCGATTGACCCGTTAAGATGTATTATATCAATATCTCTGCCGAGTGAGGCGTAATAATTTTGAGCTATGTTTGAAAATTTCGTTGCAACCCGAAGCGTTTTGCGAACGTCGTCACGGAAGCCTTTAGGTGCGGCGACCGCCATTCTGCATTTGCCTATTCCGAGGTCGAGCAGCTCATAAATATCCGGCTCATATTCAAGAAGAATATCCTTGCCCGCAATGCCTATGTCTGCGGCGCCTCTTTCGACGTATATGGCAACATCCGAGGGCTTTACCCAAAAGTAGCGAACGCCTGCCTCTTCGTTTTCAAATATAAGCTTTCGGTTTACCTCCTTGATTGACGGGCAGGGGAAGCCTGCCTTTTCAAACATGGAATAAACCTTTTCGCCGAGCCTGCCCTTTGGGAGAGCAACATTAAGCATTGTTTTCAATTAAAATCACCTCTCCGTTTTGAAGCTCGAAAAGCTTACCGTATGTTGCTTTTTCGGGGAGCTTTTTTGCCGTGAACACGCAGCCGTACTCGTTTATAAGCCTTTGCGCTGCGTTTTTGACTGTTGAAATGCTGTCGTTTTCAGAATAGAGTAAAACCGCAGCATAGTCAAACTCCCTTTCCTTTATATTAAAGCGTTCAAGCATATCTATATATACGGCAAAACCTATTGCCTTTGATTTTCTCGACATACTCTGCATAAGCGAGTCGTATCTGCCGCCCGAAAGCACGCTGTCGGGAATTTTGTCGATAAAGCCCTTAAAAACTATACCGTTATAATAGTTTATATCGCTCACTACCGAGAAGTCAATACGCAGCTTGCTTTGAAGCTCCTCGTCAAGTGATGAAACAACGCTTTCAAATTCCGAAAATTCAGCCTGTGCGCCTATTCGTTCAGCCATAGCCTTGAGCCTCGGCAAAATCTCGTCGGGAGTGCCGTTGTAGGATATAAGCTCCTCCAAAAGCGCCGTGCTTTCTGCCGAAACCGACATAGCCTCACAAAGCCGCTTCATTTCGTGGGTGTTTTTGTCGGAAATGAGCGAGGTCATTATTTTTCTTGCCTCGTATGAAAGACCGATATAATCATAAAGCGCAAAAAGTATCGCAAGGTCGGAAACGTCAACGACGCAACTTTCGCTTATCGTCATAAGGCTCTTTACGGCAAGGCTCAAAACCTCGCATACACAGTAAGTGTCAACGTCGCCGATACACTCAAGACCTGCCTGCTTGATTTCTTTATATGAATGAGTGCCTTTTGATACCCTGTAAACATTTTCGTCGTAATAGACCTTTTGCACAGAGCCGTCAGAGTCCTTCGTGTTCTTGACTATCGACAGGGTTACGTCGGGCTTTAACGCCATAAGCTTGCCGTTGGTGTCGGTAAAGGTTATTACGCTGTCGGAAATTAAAAAATCCTTATTGCGAACGTAGAGGTCATATTCCTCAAACTTACGCATTTTGTATTGCTTGTAGCCGTATTTTGAATAGAGCGAGCGAAGAAGAAACACAGCCTGTTCGTCATATTTGAGATTATCGGTTTCGATTATCATTTCTTTTCACTCTCCTCAAGCTTCCTAATTACACTTTCATATCCGCCCGAGCCGTAGCGCAGACAGTTGCTGACCCTGCCTATCGTGGCGGTGCTTATGCCCACTTGCTTTGAAATAGTAAGGTAATTTGCTCCCTTTTCAAGCATTATAGCGGCTTCAAGACGTTGCGCCATATCGATAATTTCCTTTTTCGTGCATAGGTCGTCGAAGTATTTATAACAGTCATCAAGACTTTCAAGATTTAGAAAGGTTTGGAAAAGGCGATCCGTTGCCTCTGTTCTGAAATCTGCCATTGCGATAGCTCCTTTGCTTTGTCGTACTAATATGTTAGCACTTTACCTTGATAAAGTCAATAAGCTTTGTAAAAAAATATTTATGGTATTATAAAAAATATTATGATATAATAACCTCACGAAACGATAACAAAATCAAAGATTTTGACCGTTTCGGAGAACATTGAATGACTAAATTGCGGCTGTCGCCGCCGTCACTTCGTGCCGCTTGTGCTGTCGCACAAGTAATTTTTGATAAACTTTTTTAGAGGTGAGGAAATGAAAAATATGAAAAAGTTGATTTCGGCGGCTCTTGTTGCGGCGGTCTGTATTTCTTGTACCGCTTGTGCAAAAATGCCTAATATGAGCGATGTGTTTAAGGATAATGAGAAAATCTCATATTCGACCTCCTACACACAGCTTTCCGATAAAAAGACAAATAAGACAAAGTCGTGGCGGCAGGGAATGGTCGGCGGTAACGGTCTTGAGGGCTTTATCACAAGCGGAAGTCCGTACAGCGATACGATTATCTACCAGAATATGCATTTCATTATGCCTAACGAAAACGCCCGAACCTGTCCCGATACGGCGGACGAGCTTGAAACGGTAAAGCAGAACATTGTTAAGGGCGAGGATATAGTTGACAATGCAAGCTATGACGATGTCTACCGCTTCCATCCGGGCGGTCAGCTGCGTATTTCCTCGCAGAAGCACCGCACAAAGGACTATGTACGCTATACCGACTATGAAACGGCTCAGGTCGGCGTGAGATACACCGATAAAAACGGTGCTTGGGAGCGGACGACCTTTACCTCTCTTGCCGACTGTGTAACCGTTACTAAAATCGAAAAGTCAAGTGAAAATACACCCGTAACCGTTACGCTTAGCTATGACGATATTTCCACTCTTGCGAACTATTCAAAGAGCGACGAGGTAAATTTAAGATACAAAAAGACAGCCGACAGGGATAAGGGATATCTTGCCTTTGTCGCACATTATCCCGACTATGAAAACTCGGAGCTTAAAAACGGCGGCTATGCCACTCTTACATATATTGTAACGGACGGCGGCACGCTCGATTTCTCGGAGAAAGCTAAGCCCTCCGATGAGCAATATGCTTCGGACACTCAACCGCAGGTTACCGTAAACGGGGCGGACAGCGTTTATCTCATAACCGTTACGGGTAGGGATTACAATATGGGAGGATATTCCGACTTTGACGCTCAAACAGACTATTCGCTTGTAAATTCTCTTTATGAGAGAGCTGCTGATTTCGCAAAAAAATATACGGCTGACGGAAAATTCAGCTATGACTCTGCGCTTAACGCACACCTTGCAATATATCAGCCGCAGTTTGACGCAGTAACGCTTACCTTGAAGGACGGAAGCTCCGACAAGTCAAACGAATCGCTTTTACGCTCGCAGCGATTTAAGAAAAAGCTCAATTCCGCTTTGAGTCAGCGTTCGTACTATGCGGGCAGATATGCATACCTCTGCTGCAGCGGATATTCAACCTCACGCCTTTACGGTATGTGGACAGGAGAATGGAACACGGGTTGGGGCAGTAAATATACAATGGACGCAAATGTTAATTTGCAGACCTCGTCCATGAATACGGGCAATATTTCCTCTTCGCCGATAGGCTATACATATTTTATACTCCGTCAACTGCCCGATTGGGAAGAAAACGCTCTTGCGACCCACGGCTTTACCGATGCAATACAGGCTCCCGTAAATACCGACGGCGACAAGGCGGTAATCACGGAAACGTGTTATCCGTATCCGTTCAGATATTGGAACGCAGGCTCAAGCTGGATGATTCAGCCCTTGTATGAAACCTTACAGTGTTACGGCAATATACGAATTCCGCTAAGCGACGAAATAGACCTTGAAAAGCTCAAATCCGTGCTTTCGACGACTGCCGATGACCTTACGGACAGTGATATAGAAACGATTAAGGCTCGTGGTTATTTGCAGCTTGAAGAAGATGTGCTTATGCCGCTTTTGATTAAGTCTGTAAACTATTGGGAACAGCTTATGACCGCCGAGTATTACACCGACTCAAACGGGGATATTCATTACGAAGCGGGTAAGACGGAGCTTGCCGATAATGAATATTATTGCATTTTGCCGAGCTATTCACCCGAAAATAACCCGTCAAATTATCCGTCTCCGTCCGACGCAAACACGGCTATTGACATTGCCGCATGCAGGGATAATATAAATATGCTTTTGAGCGTTGTAAAGGATGTTGCACCCGAAACGGATACGGCAAGGTGGGAGTATATGCTCAAAAAGCTTCCGCCGTATCTCTATGACGAGACGGGAGCGCTCAAGGAATGGGCGTGCAATCAGTTCAGCGAGAACAACAAGCACAGACATTTAAGCCACCTTTACTGTGTATGGCCGCTGTTTGAAACGCAGAACGACGAACAGCTCAAGCAGGCTTGCATACAGGCGATTGATAACAGAACTTCGGAGAATGAGGCGAGCCACGCACTTGTCCACCGTTCGCTTATTGCGGCAAGGCTCAAGGACAAAACAAGTATCACATCGGCTCTTTTGAAGCTTCAAAACCATAAAATCAGATATAATTCTCTTATGACAAACCACGACTACGACCAAAGAAGCTGTTATTGTACTGATTTTGCAATAGGCTACCTCGGAATTGTCAATGAAGCGCTTGTTTATTCAAACACAAATGAGATAGAGGTGCTTCCGGCGCTGTTCGAGTCGGGCTTTGACGCAGGCGAGATAACGGGCATAAAGGCAAGAACCCGTGCCACCGTTGACTCCTTAAAATGGGATGTGAACGCAAAAACCGCACAGGTAACCGTAACCTCCGATATTGAGCAAACGATAAAGCTTTCCTGCGGACTTTCCGACAAAACCGAAACGCTTACCTTTGCGCCCGGCGAAACAAAAACGGTTGAGTTTACGCTTAACTGAAAACGGAATATATCAACGGACTGTAAAACTGCTGCTTTTACAGTCTGTTTTTATGTCTGAGCCTTGACAAAACAGGGAATATACTGTATCATTTCATTGCTTCAAGCGAAGCGGTCAGTTCGTAACCATCCTGACCGGCACTTTGTGTCAATCAAAACTAAGGAGAATTGAATATGAAAAACAAAAAGGTTTACACACTCGTTTCGGGTGCGGTAATTGCCGCACTTTACGCCGCATTGACTTACGCCGCATCATCGGTCGGACTTGCTTACGGAGCTGTTCAGTTTCGATTTTCGGAGGCTCTTACGGTGCTTGCAGCACTCACTCCGGCAGCAATCCCCGGGCTTACAATCGGCTGCTTTTTGGGAAATCTCGGAAGCCCGTACGGTATGATTGATATTATCTGCGGAACTCTTGCGACGTTTGTTGCCGCATTTCTTTCCTATAAGACAAGAAATGTCAAGGTAAAAGGTATATCCGTGTTGGCACCGCTGTTCCCCGTAATCAGCAACGCACTTATTGTCGGAGCGGAGATTACAGCTTTTCTTCCCGAGGGCTTTACATTTTACGGCTATCTTATTCAGGCGCTTTGGGTCGGTCTCGGCGAGCTTGTCGTGTGCTATGCCGCAGGAATTCCGTTGCTTATAGCGGTTGAAAAGACGCAGCTTAAAAAGTACATTAAATAATATTGAACAACACTGTCCTTTGTGTTACAATTTAACGGAAAGGGCGGTGTATTTTTATGTCAAAAATCATTGTTGCAGATGATGAGCAGCTTATCAGAAGCCTTGTTTCGGATTTCCTTGAAAAGGCAGGCTATACCGTTTTGCAGGCTGAGGACGGAGCAAAAGCTCTTGAGCTTTTTAATGAAAACAGGGACGTTGCACTTTGTATTCTTGATATTATGATGCCCGAGCTTGACGGTTGGGAGGTCTGCCGCAGGATACGCAGTACTTCGGATGTTCCGATTATGCTTTTGACCGCAAGAAGTCAGGATTTTGACCAGATAACAGGCTTCGATTCGGGCGCAGACGATTATGTAACAAAGCCGTTTTCTCCCGTTGTGCTTGTTAAGAGGGTGGAAGCATTGCTTCGCCGTAACGGTGCATTGAAGTCCGAAAAAGAGGGGCTGTGGGGGCTTGTCATTGACCCCGAGGCTCTTGATGTTCGTCTTGACGGAAAGAAAATTGACCTTACCGTCAAGGAATTTAAGATACTTGAAAAGCTTTCGCAGGCTGTCGGCAGAGTTTACAGCCGTGAACAGTTGCTTGACGATGTGTGGGGTTATGACTATTTCGGAGATATAAGAACTGTTGACACACACGTTGCAAGGCTTCGCACAAAGCTCGGCGAGTGGGGAGAGGCTCATTTGAAAACCGTCTATGCGGTCGGATATAAGCTTCAGGAGAATTCCGATGAATAATAAGCAGAGTAAAAAGATAATAAGCATCCGCACCCGACTGTTTTTGCAGGTCGGGGCAGTCGTGGTTGTTGCCGTACTGCTTATTTTGTCGCTTAATAATTTTCTTTTGCCGACGATTTACGCAAAGAACGAAAAGCGTTCTATGATTGATGTTAAAAATGAAATAAGCGCCTTTGATTTTAATGCGGGCGATTATGTATCACAACTGAGCTCGCTTGAAAAGAAATACGGCTTTTCCATTGATATTTATTCTCAAAACGGCGATCCGCTTTATTTCGGTACGACGGACATTTTCTCGTCAAATGGTAAAATTACCGTTTCAAAGCGGCAGGACTATGACGACGGCTCATTTTTTGAAATTCAGACGATTGAAAACGAAAATATACAGTATATAGTTTATGGCTCACACCTTTCGGGCGGCGAGGAAATTGAAATGTATTCCCGTAAGGACGACGTTGACCGCACGGCTGATATTGCAGTTATGATTACAAGCGTTACAAGCGTTGTCGCAATGCTTGCGGCAATGGGCGTTATCTATTTTTATTCGGGCAAATTCACAAAGCCGCTTATTAAAATGAGCGAGGTAACGGGAAAAATGGCTGAAATGGATTTTTCCGAGAAATGCGAGGTTACGGGTAATGATGAATTGAGCGTGCTCTCGTCGAGTATCAACCATCTGTCCGATTCGCTTAATGAAACGCTTGATGATTTGCACAGTAAAAACGAAAGACTTCTAAAGGATATTGAAAAAGAAAAAACGCTTGAAAAAATCAGAAAGGATTTCATTTCAAACGTTTCTCATGAGCTGAAAACGCCGATTTCTATAATAAGGGGATATTCCGAGGGTGCGTCGCTGATGATTGAAAACGGCGAAACTGAGTCGGCAAAAAAATATTGTGATGTTATTGTCGGAGAAACCGAAAAAATGAACACGCTTGTATTACAGCTCTTGGAGCTTTCAATGTACGAGTCGGGAAATGTTGCACTAAAGGATGAAAACTTTGATATTTCCGCTTTGACGGACGATTACGCAGCCGCAAATTCCATCAAAACAAGCGTAAAGGGAATAACCTTTACAAACAAAATCCCCGAAAATACAAGGGTTGTCGGCGACAGAGTAAAAACGGAAATGATTATAAACAATTATATCTCAAATGCCGTGTCGCACGCAGACGGAGAGAAGCAGATTACAGTTTCAAGCAATGATTTGGGAGACAGGTACAGAATTTCCGTCTTTAACACGGGTAAGCCGATTGCCGACGAGGATATAGATAAAATTTGGATTGCCTTTTACCGTGCGGATAAGTCGAGAAGCCGAAGCGAGGGCAGATACGGCTTGGGACTTTCGATAGTCAGCGCAATTCAAAGGCTTTACGGACTTGATTACGGAGTGATAAATCACGAAAACGGCGTTGAGTTTTGGTTTGATATTAAAAAGTAAAGTACATATAATATAACAAAAAACGGACTTTAAGTCCGTTTTTTTATTTTGCTTGCTTATTAAGCTTAATCCTCCGTTTGCTTTCCGAGAAACGAAGCGGCAACGGAAACAAGCTTTTCTTTTGTGGCCTCGGGCGGAGTCCTCTGCTCGTCAAACATCATCACAACCGAGCCTGCGACATCTCCCGAGCCGATAATCGTATAAACAATCGACGCCTCAAGCTCGCTGTTCATAATCGGCTTAATCCCGACTTCCGATTTTGCCGTAAATGAGCCTCGTTCGTCCATAAGACCTTCAAGCTCGGGCGATACTCTGCCGTCGGTCAGAGCCTTTTTCTGTGCACCGCAAACGGACACCACTCGATCCCTGTCGGTTATCATAACCGTCATTCCCGTAGTCTTGCTTAAAACCTCTGCGTATTGAGTGGCAAAGGATGAAAATTCGCCTATCGGTGAATACTTCTTGAACACAACCTCTCCGTCCGCCGCCGTGAATATTTCTAACGGGTCGCCCTCTCGCATATGCATTGTACGGCGTATTTCCTTTGGAATGACAACTCTGCCGAGGTCGTCAATTCGTCTGACAATTCCTGTTGCTTTCATACCGTTCTCCTTATAAAGTTAATTTTATCCTGTAATATTTTACGCAGAAAACGGTGTTTAATACGGTGCTTTTTATTTCAAATGTTTTTAAGCTGTTTAATTTTTTCAATGTTGACAATATATTTTATCGTGATATAATATGATAGATAGCTAACAATGTTAGCAATTTATTGAGGGGGTGTTCTTATGGTATCGGAGGATTTGACGATAAGGTTTTTGGAGCAGTTGTCAAGCACAGGGCAGCTGATAATGGATAGAAGGCTTATAAAAATATCACAGGGCGACTCGTTTGTCCTGAATTATTTGTACACGCATAATTGCAAAGCCTACCCGAAAGAAATTAGCGACGCAATGGCTGTCAGCACGGCAAGAATTGCAAAAATATTAGGCGATTTAGATTCCCAGGGTATGATTTCGAGAAAATGTGATGATAAGGATAACAGAAAAGTGATTATCGTGTTGACTCCGAAAGGGGTTGAAAAAGTAGCAGAGCTTCGGAAAAACGCCATTAAAAAGCTTGAAGTCGTGCTGTCGGCTTTGGACGAAGAAGAAATCGAAGAATTTATGAGGATAAGAAAAAAGCTTAATTCCGCCCTGTTGGAAAATAAAGATAAATTCAATAAATAAGTCAAAATAAAGGAAGTAGTTTAATTTGAAAAAAGATGAAAACATTTTAGGCACATATCCAATCGGGAAGCTGTTGTTAAAGCTGTCTATTCCTACGGTAATCGCACAGCTTATCAATATGCTTTATAATATCGTCGATAGGATATATATCGGGCATATCCCCGTTGAGGGCAGCTTGGCTTTGACGGGCGTGGGCGTATGTTTGCCGATTATTATGATTGTTACGGCATTTGCGGCATTGGTAAGTTCGGGCGGTGCGCCGAGAGCCTCGATTTATATGGGAAAAAAGGACAACGACACGGCGGAGAAAATTCTCGGCAACTGCTTTTCGTTACAGATAATCATTTCCTGTGTATTGACAGTTATTCTTTTGATATGGAACAAGCCGATTTTGCTGGCGTTTGGAGCAAGTGAAAACACAATTTCCTACGCAACCGATTATATGGGCATTTACGCTCTCGGTACAATTTTTGTTCAGCTGACTTTGGGAATGAACGCATTTATTACCGCACAGGGCTTTACGAATATTTCAATGGTATCCGTTCTTATCGGTGCTGTTTGCAATATTATTTTAGATCCGATTTTCATATTCGGACTTCATATGGGCGTAAAGGGCGGTGCGCTTGCAACCGTTATTTCACAAGCGATTTCAGCCGTATGGGTTGTTTCGTTCCTCAGAGGCAAAAAGACTTATTTGCGTATCAAGAAAAAGAATTTACGCCTTGAAAAGAATATTATATTACCGTGTGTTGCGTTAGGACTTGCAACATTCATTATGCAGGCAAGCGAAAGCATTGTAACGGTTTGCTTTAACTCCTCGCTTCTTAAATACGGCGGAGATATTGCGGTCGGAACAATGACGATTTTATCGAGCGTAATGCAGTTCGCTATGCTTCCGTTGCAGGGCATAGCACAGGGTGCACAGCCGATTTTAAGCTACAATTACGGTGCTAAATGTGCGCCGAGGGTTAAAAACACATTCAAATTGTTGCTTGTAACTTGCCTGAGCTATTCCGTTTTGCTTTGCAGTGCGGTACAGCTTTTCCCGAAAGCGTTTATAAACATTTTTACATCGGACGCAAGCCTTGTCGAGTTTGCAACTCCTATGCTCAGGATTTATCTTGCAGGCATATTCTTGTTCGGAATTCAAATTGCTTGCCAAATGACCTTTACATCTCTCGGAAAGGCCGTAAATTCAATCGTTGTTGCGGTTGTAAGAAAATTCGTATTGTTAATTCCGCTGATTTACATTATGCCGCACTTGGTAGCAAATCAGACAACGGGCGTATTCCTTTCAGAGCCGATAGCGGATATTATTGCGGTTATATTCACATCCGTTCTGTTTGGCTTCCAATTCAAAAAGGCAATGAAAGAAATTGAGGCTTAAAACTTATTTTTAATAATAAACAGCACAACACCGTCGCACTCTTTCGGGTACGGCGGTGTCATGCTTTAAGGTATTTATATAGATAGGATGGGTAAGTTAGTTAAGCGTCTTTCATTTGTGAAAGCCCGTCGGCTTCATCATTTGAAACCCACGAATGAATTTGATCGGGATTTTCAAAAATGTCGTCGAGCCTTTCAAGGAAAGGAACTATATCTCCGAAGTCAAGTGCTCTGTGGTCAAACGCAATGCAAATGGGCATTACCTGTCTTGCCTCGACTTCTTTTTTGCCGAATTCGTTTGTTACAACGACGGGCTTATCCTGAACGGCGCCTACTGCGAAAGCGGTAACCTGCGGCGGTATGATTTCAAGAAGGCAGGTTGAACCTCTCTGCTGACGGTAGGTCGAACCGATATTTGAAATTGTCGTTGTGCCCTGCTCAATATCGTGCTTTGTAAGTCTGTCCTCAACGGGAATAGACTCATAAGTTTTTTTAGCTTTACCGCTGAGAGTTTTAACTCTGTGCTTGCCTGTCTTTGAGCCGATAAGTCTGCAAACAGTCTGCATAATTTTTCCCTTTTTAAGTGCGGTAATAGTGTTGTCGAGTGAAACGTCAAACATTACTTCGTTCAAATCCGTGTTCTCTGCACGGCGGGTAACGTCTTTGATTTCGGCTGTCATTTCGTCAAGATTTTTGTTTTCGAAGTTGTGAAGATTAACCGTCATCATTTCGCCGTTGGGAAGAATCATAGGCATTGAAATATTTATGTCCTCATATGTGTTGAGCTCTCCTCTTACAAGCTTGCGATTGAAATTCAAGTGCGAGTTGAGAATCGGTGCGTCCTTGAGACCCTCTGTGATAACCTTTAACATAAGGGTATTTACCGTTATCTTATCGTTGCGGTCTCTTCCGAAATTCAGTCTTTTATATTCACGCATGAAAGCGGTTACGTCAGGCTCATAATTATATGTTACGTGAGGGATTGTTTCCCAGCTCTCGGCGGTCATATTTGAAACGATTTTTCTCTGAATTCCGAAGTGTATTGTGTTTGTCTTTTTCATGTGTTTGTCTCCTTGTTCGTCAAATTTTATTGATGATAAAAAGTAGTTTTTGAATTTACCCGAGTGGCTTGCGCCCTTGTTTCTCGATACGCCGATATCTTACAAAAAAATCCTCGGTTGCGCTACCAACTTTAGTTTACAAATGCGATTTTTCAAGGAAACTATCGGTTGCGAAGCTCCGCAACCACGCATTATCAAGGCTTTTCGGACTTTATTTTTTTGTGTTGAAAAATATCGGGATATATATTAAAATAGATTTACATAATATTTTTGCGGCGGTGAGCAAATGGAAATTAAAGAAAAAATACTCCTTGCAAGGACGAGCTTGGGCATTGAGCTCGGCTCGACAAGAATAAAAGCGGTGCTGATTGACGACGGGGCGACACCCATTGCGTCGGGCAGTCACACATGGGAAAACAGATTTGAAAACGGCGTGTGGACGTACTCGCTTGACGACATTCATACGGGACTTCGAAGCTGTTATAAGGACCTTAAAAATGACGTGAAAAACAGATACGGAATTGAGCTTACCGAAGTAGGCTCGATCGGAGTTTCCGCAATGATGCACGGCTATATGGCATTCGACAGCGAGGGCAATTTGCTCACTCCGTTCAGAACATGGAGAAACACCTCGACCGCACAGGCGAGCGAAGAGTTAACCGAGCTTTTAGATTTTAATATTCCGCAAAGGTGGTCTGTTGCGCATCTTCGTCAGGCTATGCTGAACGGCGAAGAGCATTTGAAAAAGCTTTCGAGGCTTTCCACGCTAGCTGTGTATATTCACTCAAAATTGACGGGCGAGTTTGTCGCAGGCGTCGGCGAGGCAAGCGGTATGTTTCCGATTGACTCCGCAATAAACGATTACGACGAGGCAATGCTTAAAAAATTTGACTTGCTGTCTAAAAAAGACGGATATGATTTTTCGCTCCGTGATATTTTACCGAAGGTTCTTGTCGCAGGAGAAAACGCAGGAACGCTTACAAAAAGCGGCGCAGAATTTCTTGACGAGAGCAAAACGCTCAAAGCGGGAATTCCCGTTTGTCCTCCCGAGGGCGATGCCGGTACGGGTATGACCGCTACAAATTCCATTAGAGAAAAGACGGGAAATGTCTCTGCCGGAACGAGCATTTTTTCAATGGTAGTTTTGGAAAAGCCGCTTAAAAATGTGTATAAGGAAATCGACCTTGTAACTACTCCGACAGGAAAACCCGTTGCAATGGTGCATTGTAACAACTGCACGGGAGATATTGACGCTTGGGTAAAAATGTTCTGTGAGCTCTTAACACTCAGCGGACACCCGACGGAAAAATCAAAGGTTTACGATATGCTCTATTTCGAGGCTCTCAAGGGCAATCCCGATTGCGGCGGAATAGTTTCATACAACTGCTTGTCGGGCGAGCCTGTTTTGGATATTTCGCAGGGCAGACCTATGCTTATGCGGCTTCCGAATTCAAAGCTTACAGTTGCCGATTTTATGAGAAACGAACTGTATTCAGCCTTTGCCGCATTGAAAAACGGAAACGATATTCTTTTGAAAAAGGAAAACGTTAAGCTTGACAAAATTTCCGCACACGGCGGACTTTATAAAACCGAGGGCGTCGGTCAGAAAATAACGGCTGCGGCATTGAACACAAAAGTAACCGTTATGAAAACAGCAGGCGAGGGCGGACCGTGGGGTATGGCGGTGCTCGCACTTTATGCCATTTCAAAAAGCGATGAAAGCCTTGAAGCTTATCTCGACAACAAGATTTTTGCTTCTGCCGAGTCTGTGAGCGTTGACCCCGATTTGAGAGACGTTGAGGGCTTCGACAAATATATGGAGAGATACAATAACGCAATAGATGTTGAAAGGCTCGCTTGTGAAAAATTAAATTAAGCCGCTTTTCGGCAAAAAAAACAGGGCACATTTCAAAACGAAATGTGCCTTTAATATGTGTCTTAAATTACTGCTTCCACGGGTTTGACGGATCGGGGTCGGTGGGATCCCAAACACGTCTTGTATCATTCGTGTCAATTCTAATCGGTGTGGGCTTAGCCAACGGCTCGGGTTCGTTGCTGTCATAAATTGTAACGGGTGTACCCTTAGGACAGTTGTCGTAAATCCACTTTGCATCCTCAACGGAAAGTCTTATACAGCCGAGCGAAGCAGCCTCGCCCAATTTGTTGAACTCGTCATATTCGAGGTCTGCCTTGTTCTGCGTAACGTACGGAACGGAATGGAACAGATAGTGTCCTGTAATTCTCGTTGCATACTGTCCGTAAACATTGCCCGAAAGAAGTCGCCAGGTGTATTTGTCTGTCGTGTTATATGATCCTGTCGGCGTTGCATCATTCAAGCCTACCGAACAAACCATAGCCTTGTACGGAACGGTGTAGCCGCCGTTTGCATCCTTCGTATAGACAATGACAATGTTCTGTGTGCGGTTGACCTTGATATAGTAAGGTGCGTCCGAAAGGTCCTGACTGCCCTTGAGATATTTTTCCGAGCAGTAGCCTGTCTGACCGTTAAAGTCAATTCTAAACCAACCGTTTGAGCATTTGCCCGTTACCTTAATCGGTGTATCCTGACCGAGCTGACCTAAAATCTGACTGTCTGTTGACGGTGCGCTTCTGACGTTCAATGTAACTGTTGTCGAGTACATTGTCGCCGAATAGTCTGTTACGGTAACGTCGCTGGAAAGAGCAGTTGTGGTTTCGGGTGCTTGTGCTTGCGTGGGTGCTTCGGTCTGTTGCTCCGATACAGGCTCACTCTGCGAGGGAACAAAGGGCGTTTCGGGTTTCTTAAAATGCTTTACAAGTGCGATTGTGCCCGCAATGAGAATTATTGCAAGAATACACGATACAATAATTAAGATAGTCCTTTTTTCCTTTGAAGCTGCCGCCGCTTTGCCGGAGAGCTTCATCTGACGTCGTCTTTTATCCTCTTGTGAATATTGATTCATATTTTTATCTCCTGAATTTATATTATAAATAAGTATATATAGTATAAGTTTATAAATCGTCTTTGTCAATGAAGAACGTAGGAATTTGTCAAAAAAGATTGAAAGATGTTCTGCAATGTTATATACTTTTAGTGAGGTGAAGCAAATGACTTCGAGCCAATACAGAAAGCTTTCAGCTCCGTTTCGCAAAAACAAGAACTCGGTGTTGGGCTTTAATTTATTAAATACAGCTTTGACGGTAATAGTTTATATCGCTTATCCGTCATTATTGGCATATCTTGCATTTTCAGACAGAACGAAGCTGTTTCGGTGCGTTTTGATACCTGCCGGTATGCTTTTGTTCGTCAGCGGACTCCGCCGTGTCATAAACCGTCCGAGACCTTACGAAACGCTGAATATCAGACCGCTTATAAATAAAGATAAAAAAGGGCAGTCAATGCCGAGCAGACATATCTTTTCTGTTTTTATGATAGCGATGACTTTTTTGTACGTCAAACCCGTGCTGAGCATACCGCTGTTTATAATCGGCGTTTTACTGTGTGCCGTTAGGGTAATAGGCGGCGTGCATTATCTCTCCGATGTGCTTGTCGGTGCAGGCATAGGCTTGCTGTCGGGATTGCTCGGATATTTTGTATTTTGATTATAATAAAATAGGCGTAACCCTTGTAGATGCTAATAAAACAACGACTGTAAAGGCTTTAGCCCTTACAGTCGTTTTGTGCTTTTTATTGATGCTTATATGCTGTTTACAAACCTCATAAATGCGTTTCTGCCGTCCTCTGTGCACTTATAAACGCCTGCGTCCTCAAGCACTCCGACAAACACCTTGCCGACCTCTGCTTTGAGAATATCGTCAACGTTTTTCGCTGTGATTTCGCCGTAATTAGCTTTGAATTCGTCAACCCAATCTGCGTGCTTTTTAATCTGCTCATTTGAGCGTATATCCTTGCCGTTTACAATGTAATCGCCGAGGATTGCAAGCTCCTCTTTAAGTCTTGACGGAAGTACCGCAAGTCCCATAACCTCGATAAGACCGATATTTTCTTTCTTAATGTGATGATACTTGTCATGCGGATGATAAACGCCAAGCGGATATTCCTCTGTCGTTATGTTGTTACGAAGCGCAAGGTCAAGCTCATATGTGTCGCCGACCTTTCTTGCAATCGGTGTAATCGTGTTGTGCTTTTCGCCGTCGGTTTCTGCAAATACAAATGCCGCCTCGTCCGTGTAGGTTCTCCACTTTTTAAGAATTACATCCGCAAGCTCGATAATTCTGTCGCTGTCCTTGCTGCGAAGTCTGATAACCGAAAGAGGCCATTTAACTATGCCCGATTCAACATCCTCAAAGCCATTGATAGTGAAATGCTTTTCAATCGGTGCTTTTGCCATTGCAAAGGTATAATGACCGCCCTGATAATGGTCATGAGAGAGGATAGAGCCGCCGACAATCGGCAAATCTGCGTTTGAGCCGAGGAAATAATGGGGGAACAGCTTTACAAAGTCAAACAGCTTTATAAATGTTGCTTTTTCAATTTTCATCGGTGTATGCTCGCCGTTAAATACGATACAATGCTCATTGTAGTAAACATACGGAGAATACTGGAAGCCCCAAGCCGTATTATTGATTGTAATCGGGATAATTCTGTGGTTCTGCCTTGCAGGGAAATTCACTCTGCCTGCATAGCCCTCGCACTCCTTGCACAAAAGGCACTTCGGATAACCGCTTTGCTTTTGAAGCTTTGCTGCGGCAATCGCTTTCGGGTCTTTTTCGGGCTTCGAAAGGTTAATTGAAATGTCAATATCGCCGTATTCACTCGGAACTGACCAACGCATATCCCTTTTAATTCTGTATCTTCTGATATAGTCGGAATCGCCGCTTAATTTATAAAACCAATCCGTTGCCTTTTCGGGACTTTCGCTGTAAAGAGCATTAAAGGTCTTGATTACCTCGTGAGGCATAGGCATAAGGCAAGCCATAAGCTTTGCGTCAAACAAATCACGGTAAACTACGCTGTTTTCGATAATGCCGTTTTTAGCCGCAAAGTCGAGCAATTCGCAAAGCGTGCTCTCAAGGTCAATATTTTCAAAGCTTTCCGACGGCTCGTCATACTCGTCAAGGTGAAGAGCCTCAAGAATTCTGTTTGTAACATAAACCTTGTCACATTCCTCGATAAGACCTGTTTCAAGTCCGTAGGTAACTAATTTTTTTATGCTTTCATATATCATATACATACCTCAATTCAATCATTTTTTATATTGTAGCATTGCTGCCGTTTGTTTACAATAGCAAGCTTTATTTTTCTTTGCTTTTTTTATCCTTTAGCCACTTTACAATCAAATATATAGCACCGATCGGTATTGCGCAGATTATACCTATAACGATTAACTTCATAGGTATATAGTCATATGCGGCGTCGCCGAGAATTGTGAAAAAAATTACTCTCGGTGCAATTCCGAGAACGGAAGCCAAGAAATATTTTGCGAACGGAATTTTCATTGAGCCGAAAAACAGACTTGCAAAGTCGATAGGGAACACGGGTAAAAATCTGATTACAAAGATAGAAGCAAACTTGTTTTTTTCTTCAAACGCAAGCAGCTTTTCTCCGCCCTTGCTCTTTTTCAAAAGGTCGTTTACATATTCTCCGCCGACGAACCAACCGAAAATATACGAAACCGTTACCTCAACGGCAATTCCGCAAAGGTTGATTATTACAGCCTGCACCGTGGGGAAAGCCATTCCTACAGAAATATAAACGAGTGAAGCGGGGACTACGAAAACTGCGCCCTTTATGCCGTATATTCCGAGCACACTCAGTATTGCAAGAGTGATCGACGGCGAATTTGCCACAATGCTTCTTATATCTATATTGGATAGCTTATCATATTTTATTATCGCAACCGCCATAACGGCGAAGATTACCGCAAGGCGAATTATTAGCTTGACGGTTGATTTCTTATCCTTGTTCAAAGCAAACACTCCTATCGAAGAGGTATTGTACCACACTTATTAAAAAAAGACAAACGGGAGACAGATAAAAATCCGTCTCCTGCTTGTCTGTGTGTGAAAAATCTATTATGGAAAGAGGTAGCAATTTAATATGGCTGCATTAAGCCACGTCAAATGAATTAGGAGTGCGACCGTTAGGCGATTTTCCGCCCTTAACGACACGAAACTCTCTGTTCTTCTTCATTTGCTCGATTCTTTTTCTTTTCTTATATCTGCGGTAATTTACGACAATGACCATCTTGACATACTGTTCAAATTTGATAACCTCTTTTTCGTGAATAAAACCGTATATAAGAAGTAAAACAACTGCCAATTCAATACTTGTTTTTGCGAAAATAGCTAACATAATAATTTCCTCCGTTCATCGTCGAACATTCGTTCTTGTTGATTACACCCTTATTATAGCATGCATTTTTTATTTGTCAACACAAATGTTCGAAAATATTTTAAGCAGAGTACGCATAAAAGGACTTTGTCTAATTTTATCCGATAACCTGCCGATTTGTTTATTTTTATTATATGACCTGTCCTGTGAATATAATACCACAACATATAGTGTATGTCAACTAATTCAAGCACAATTTATGCAATTCAAGTAAAAAAATACAACTTTTTATCACTTTACTGTTTATAAATGTAATAAAATTTGATATAATATCTTGATAAAAAATTTGAGCATTTGTTCGGCTGTTTCCGAACAAATGCGGTTAAAATAAAGTTGATAAAAGAAAAGGAATTTAATTATGTTTGTAGATAAAGCGAAAATCCATATAAAAGCAGGAAACGGCGGCGACGGTGCCGTTGCTTTCCACAGAGAAAAATATGTGGCTTCCGGCGGTCCTGACGGCGGCGACGGCGGCAGAGGCGGCAACATTGTTTTTCAGGTTGACGATAATATTTCAACTCTTGCCGATTTCCGTTATAAAAGGAAATACAAGGCGCAAAACGGCGAAAACGGCAGAGGCAGCCGTTGTAACGGCAAAAAAGCTCCCGACCTTATAATCAAAGTCCCGAGAGGAACTGTTATCCGTGAGGTTGAAAGCGGCGTTGTTATGGCGGATATGTCATCTAATGAACCGTTTATTGCGGCAAAGGGCGGAAACGGCGGTTGGGGCAACTCTCATTTCGCAACTCCGACAAGGCAGACACCCCGTTTTGCCAAAAGCGGCGCTCCCGGCGAAGAGTGGGAGGTAAGCCTTGAATTAAAGCTCATTGCCGACGTGGGACTTTTAGGCTTCCCGAATGTCGGTAAATCCTCATTTCTCTCTGTTGTCAGCGAGGCAAAGCCGATTATCGGCGATTATCACTTTACAACTATAATCCCCGTTCTGGGCGTTGTTTCAATGGGTCCCGAAAACAGCTTTGTAATTGCCGATATTCCCGGACTTATCGAGGGTGCGGCTGACGGCGTTGGCTTAGGTCATGAATTTTTACGTCATGTTGAGCGTTGCCGAATGCTTGTGCATATAGTTGACGTTGCAGGCAGTGAGGGCAGAGACCCGATTGAGGACTTCGAAAAGATAAACGAAGAGCTTGTTAAATTCAATCCCGAGCTTGCAAAATGTCCGCAGATTGTTGCAGGTAACAAAATCGACCTTGCCACAGACGAACAGCTTGCAACCTTTAAGAATTACATTGAAAGCAAGGGCTATGAATACTTTGAAATTTGCGCCCCCATTCAGTATAACACAAAAGAGCTTATCAACGCCGTAGCGAAAAAGCTTGCTTCTCTTCCGCCTGTCAAAAAATACGAATCGGAAGAAATTCCGCTTGAGGTTATGGCTCAGAAGAAAAATGACGGTTTCAAAGTTACCGTTGAGGACGGCGTTTACATTGTCGAGGCTGAATGGCTCTATAAAATTCTCCTCAAAACCGACCCCGACGACTACTCCTCGCTTCAATACTTCCAAAATGTTCTTAAATCCAGCGGTATAATCGATGAGCTTATCAAGCAGGGTATTCACGAAGGGGATACAGTATCAATCTACGACCTCGAATTCGATTACATCCCTTAATTTTGGTGCTTTTTGCGCATAGCTTTGTTGCTTCGCACTCGAAGTATATTCATACGTCGTCGTGCTTGCGCCTTGCTCTGCACAAAAATCACACAAAATTAAAAAAATAATGTTGCTTTTTGCGCATAGCTTTGTTGCTTCGCACTCGAAGTATATTCATACGTCGTCGTGCTTACGCCTTGCTCTGCACAAAAATCACTCAAAATTAAAAATAAATGTTGCTTTTTGCGTGATATTGCGTTGTTGTGTTTAATATCAAATTAACCTCGACAGTGTAGGGCGGTGGCTTGCTGCCGCCGAGAAAATTAACGGATATATGCGGTTATCGGCTGCTATCAAATTGAATTTAGCATCATACCGTAGGGACAGCCCTTGCGGCTGTCCGCATTTCATATCAAATTTGATTAGTTCTTCCGCCCCATATTTGGACACCGCAAGAGGGCAATGCCGGCATTTTTTATAATTTGATGAAAGCTGTTTTACTCCCTCAGTCAAACGCTTTGCGTTCGACAGCTCCCTCTGAGCTGGAGCGGGCCTTTAAGGAAATTTCATATAAAATAAACAACCTATTTTTTATATCAGGTGAAAAATGGATAATAATAAAATTATAAACAAAAATGACATATCGAATTACAGTCCTATGGCAATGGCATTTTTGGGCGATGCGGTTTACGGACTTTTGGTGCGTGAAAAGCTCGTTCTTGAATGTAACAGACCTGCGGGCGTACTACATACGCTTTCGATAAAGCAGGTAAATGCCGCCGCACAGGCAAAGGGTGCTAAAAAGCTTTTATCTGTTTTGACTCAAGAGGAATCGGACGTGTTTAAGCGTGGCAGAAACACCCACACAAAGCACACTCCGAAAAATCAGTCCGAGGGCGATTATCATTACGCCACGGGTCTTGAAACACTTTTCGGTTATCTGTATCTTTTGGGCGAGGAAAAAAGACTTCGTGAGCTATTTGAAATAATCAACGGCGACGGGGTGCTCAATTCTGAAACGGGTAGCGACAAGGACTGATATTAAAAACACATTCAAGGACTTCCTTTGGTGGACTTTAGGCAGTATGCTTTTTGCGGCCGCAATCAACCTTTTTACTGCGCCGAATGAGATAACCGTTGGCGGTTTTTCGGGAATTGCGACGGTTGCAAATTTCCTTTTCGGCTTTCCGATAGGTCTTACGGTATTCCTTTTGAATGTGCCGTTATTTGTTGTTGCTTTTCTGAAATTAGGATATAAATTTGTTATAAAAACATTCGTTGCCACTTTTGAAAGCTCATTTTTTATTGACCTGTTTGCAAGCTTTATGAAGGGCTATTCGGGAGACAGACTTTTAAGTGCTGTTTTCGGCGGTGTACTGCTCGGCACGGGGTTGGGACTTATTTTTCTCCACGGTGCGACAACGGGCGGAACGGATGTCATAGCAACTCTGTTACGACTTAAATATCCTCATCTTTCAATGGGCAGGCTTATTTTTATAGTTGACCTTACGATAGTTTTGCTGTCGTATTTCGCATATAAAAGTGTAGACGCAATACTCTATGCACTTGTTACCGTTTTCATTTCAACTCAGGCGGTAGACCTTGTAGGCTCGGGCTTTTCACATTCAAAAACCGTGCTTATTGTTACCGAACACGGGAAAGAAATGGCGCAGGAAATACTTTTTACTCTCGGCAGGGGAGTTACGTCTGTTAAGGCTCAGGGCGCATATACGGGAAATGAAAAGCAGATAATTTTCTGTGCCGTAAGAGCCGAAGAGGTTGCGTATTTTTCAAAGCTTATAGGTCAGGTTGACAAAAATTCATTTATGATAGTTACCGATGCTGACGATATTTACGGCAACGGCTTTAATAAAGAAAAACTGTAAATTTATATAAGAGGTAGTTTATGGCAAAAAAGGAAAACATCAGAAATTTCTCGATTATCGCTCACATTGACCACGGCAAATCGACCCTTGCGGACAGGCTTTTGGAGCTTACCGACTCTGTTGCAAAGCGTGATATGGAGGATCAGCTGCTTGACAATATGGATCTTGAGCGTGAAAGAGGTATTACAATCAAGGCTCACGCCGTAAAGCTCGATTATACCGCAAAGGACGGTAAGACCTACGAGCTTAATTTGATTGACACCCCCGGTCATGTTGACTTTAACTATGAGGTTTCCCGTTCTCTTGCGGCTTGTGAGGGTGCAGTGCTTATCGTTGACGCTTCGCAGGGCGTTGAGGCGCAGACTCTTGCAAATACATATCTTGCGCTTGACCACAATCTTGAAATTGTACCTATTATAAATAAAATAGATTTGCCTGCCGCAGACCCCGAGCGTGTTGCTCATGAGGTTGAGGATGTAATCGGCATCCCGTGTCTTGATGCACCGAGAGTTTCCGCAAAAACAGGCGAAAATGTCGAGTCTGTTTTGGAGGAAATCGTAAATCTTGTTCCTCCTCCCGAGGACAGAGACAGCGAGCCGTTGAGAGCGTTGATTTTCGACTCGATTTACGACAGCTACCGTGGCGTAATCGTTTATGTCAGAGTTATGGACGGCAAGATAAAGCCCGGCGATACTATGCGTATGATGGCTACGGGTGCGGAATTTACCGTTGTTGAAACAGGCTATATGAGAGCAACCTCTCTTGAGCCTGCAAAAGAGCTTTCTTCGGGCGAGGTCGGATATATCACGGCTTCAATCAAAACCGTTTCCGATGCTCGTGTCGGCGATACCGTTACAACAGCCGAAAGACCTGCCACGGAGCCGCTTCCCGGTTACAGAAAGGTAAATCCGATGGTGTTCTGCGGAGTTTATCCTGCCGACGGTGCGGACTATGAAAATCTCCGTGACGCACTTGAAAAGCTTCAATTAAATGATGCGGCGCTCTCCTTTGAGCCTGAAACTTCGGGTGCATTAGGCTTCGGCTTCAGGTGCGGCTTCCTCGGACTTCTCCACCTTGAAATTATACAGGAACGCCTTGACAGGGAATACAATCTTGACCTTGTAACGACAATTCCGAGCGTTGTATATAAAATTCATCTTACCGATAAGTCGGTAGTTGAAATCGACAACCCGTCGAACTATCCCGACCCTGCGACGATTGATTATTCGGAAGAGCCCGTTGTCGAGGCACACATTTACGCTCCGCCCGAATATGTCGGCGCAATTATGGACTTGTGTCAGGACAGACGTGGCACTTATGAGGGTATGACCTATCTTGATGCGGACAGAGTTGATTTGAAATATATTCTTCCGCTTAACGAGATAATCTATGACTTCTTTGACGTTCTCAAATCGAGAACAAGAGGCTACGCTTCCTTTGACTATGAGCTCAAAGGCTATGAAAAATCACAGCTTGTTAAGCTTGACGTGCTGTTAAACGGCGATGTAATAGACGCTCTTTCGTTTATCATTCATTCCGATAAGGCATATACAAGAGCGAGGAAAATCGCAGAAAAGCTTAAAGAGAATATTCCGAGACAGATGTTTGAAATCCCGATTCAGATAGCAGTCGGCGGAAAGGTAATTGCCCGTGAAACCGTTAAGGCAATGCGCAAGGACGTGCTTGCGAAGTGCTACGGCGGCGATATTACAAGAAAGAAGAAGCTTCTCGAAAAACAGAAGGAAGGAAAGAAGCGAATGCGTCAGTTCGGTACGGTTGAGGTACCGCAGGAGGCATTTATGTCGGTGTTGAAATTAGATGAATAACAGAGATAACATTTTGCAGAGGTTAGACGAGCTTTCTGTTTCATATGAGCTAAAGGAGCACCCTGCCGCTTTTACAATGGAAGAGCTTGACGAATTGCACCTCAACGATAATAACGAAATATGCAAAAACCTATTTCTTCGTGATTACAAGGGTAAAAGACACGCCCTTGTAATTTTGCGAGGGGATAAACACGCAGATTTACCGCTTATTCGTGATGAGATAGGCTCAACAAGATTGAGCTTTGCCTCGGATGAGCGACTTTCGAAGTATCTCGACGTTAAAAAAGGCTCTGTTTCTCTTTTGGGTATCATAAACGATACTGAGGATGCGGTTGAGGTCTATCTTGACGAGGATTTGAAAACGCTTCCGTGCCTCGGCTTCCATCCGAACGACAACACGGCTACCGTGCTTTTGAGCTTTGACGACGTGATAAAATATGTCGAAAGCACGTCGCACGATATTCGCTTTATAAAGGTATGAAAAAGGATATAGGCTTATATATTCACATTCCGTTTTGCGACTCAAAATGTCCGTATTGCGATTTCTATTCTTTTCGCTGTAAGGATGACGAAAAAGAGCAATATGTGCGCCTTTTATGTGATGAAATAAAGTCGAAATCAAGGGAAATCAACTGTAAAGTAAATACACTTTACATAGGCGGAGGAACCCCGTCGTGTATAGGGTTTGAGCGTCTTTGCAAAATCATTGAATGTGTAAAATCTAATTTTTCCTTAACCGACGGCGCAGAGATAACGGTCGAGTGTAATCCGCACTCCGTTTCCTATGAATTTTTCAAAAATATTGCGTCTGTCGGCGTCAACAGAGTGTCGCTCGGACTTCAATCGGCAAACGATAATGAGCGAAAAAGACTCGGCAGAATATCGGGCAAAAAAGAGGTTGAAGATGCCGCCAATTTTGCAAGGAAAGCAGGTATCGAAAACATTTCGCTTGACGTTATGCTCGGTATCCCCGAAAGCACGGTTGAGAGCTTAAAAGCGACGCTTGATTTTTGTATAGGTCAAAACGTACCGCATATTAGCTGTTATATCCTGAAAATTGAGGAGAACACGCCGTTTTATAAAATGCAAAATTCTCTTTCACTTCCCGATGATGATACGGTTGCCGATATGTACTTGTTTATGTGCGAATACCTCGAAAAGCACGGATATAATCAGTATGAAATTTCAAATTTCTCTAAACAGGGATTTGAAAGCCGACATAATTTGAAATATTGGAACTGTGAGGAATATTTAGGTGTCGGCTCTTCGGCTCATTCCTTTATTGACGGAAAACGCTTTTACTGTGAGAAAAGAACGGACAAATTTGTTTGTGTTCCCGACGGCGAGGGCGGCGATTTCTCGGAATACGCAATGTTGAAACTGAGGCTGAAACAGGGGATAACCGAAGCGGAAACAAAAAGTAGGTTTTCTCATCCGATACCCGAAAAAATGCGCCGTGAGGCTGAATTTTTGCAAAAGAACGGACTTGTAATTTCGGATTCGGAGGGTATCAGACTTACCCGAAACGGATTTTTGCTTTCAAATACTGTCATTTCAAGGTTGATATATTAAAAATATTGTGTTAAAATACTTTTTGCGAATTTTAAGAAAGAAGGTGGACAAATGCCCATTAAAATAGATAATCAGCTTCCGGCAAGGCATAGCCTTGAGCTTGAAAACATTTTCGTTATGCCGGAAAACAGAGCAATGACGCAGGATATTCGTCCGCTTCACATTATAATTCTTAACCTTATGCCGACTAAAATCGAGACCGAAACGCAGATTTTACGACTTTTGAGTAACACTCCGCTTCAGGTTGACGTCGAGCTTTTGCAGGTTAAGTCGCATGTTGCAAAGAACGTATCACAGGAGCATATGCTCAAGTTTTACAAGACCTTTGATGACGTTAAAAACCGCAAGTTTGACGGTATGATTGTTACGGGTGCGCCTGTTGAAATGATGCCGTTTGAAGAGGTCGATTATTGGGACGAACTTTGTGAGATTTTCGATTGGGCAAAGACCAATGTGTATTCTACCTATAATATATGCTGGGGTGCTCAGGCGGCATTGTACTATAAATACGGTGTTCCGAAGCATATGCTTGACGAAAAGCTGTTCGGTGTTTTCAAGCACAGACCGCTTGACCTGTATCATCCGCTGCTTCGTGGCTTCTCCGACGTTTATTATGTGCCACATTCCAGGCATACCGAAACTCGCAGGGAGGATATTGCCGAGGTCAAGGATTTGCAGATTTTGTCCTATTCCGACGAAGCGGGCGTGCATCTCATCTCCGATATGGCTTGCAGAAACTTCTTCTGCACGGGACATTCCGAGTATGACAGCGATACGCTTGCAAAGGAATATTTCAGGGATTTGAAAAAAGGTATGAATATTAAAATGCCTTACAATTATTTCCCCGATAACGACCCGAGGAAAACACCGCCGATTACTTGGCGTGGGGTGGGAAGTCTTTTGTTCCAAAATTGGCTTAACTATTTTGTCTACCAAAGAACTCCTTATGACCTTAATTCCTTATAATCTATTAAATAAAGGCGGCTGCGAAAACATTGTTTTTACAGTCGCTTTTCATTATAATATAAGGCGAATATAGGCGCATAACAATAATGTTCGCGTAAATAACCGCTTTTGAGAAAATTTTTCTTGACTTACGCAACGGTTTATGTTATATTACTTGTACCTCTGAAAGAGGGTTCTTTTTTTGTGCCCACTTTTTTTGAGGTAGGCTAAACAAGCGTGTAACGCTAATAATGGAGGTGCCGAAAATGAGAGTAAAGGTTACATTGGCTTGCACAGAGTGCAAACAGCGCAACTACAACACAATGAAAAACAAGAAGAACACACCGGACAGGTTGGAGATGAACAAGTACTGCAGATTCTGCAAGAAACATACTCTCCACAGAGAAACAAAGTAAGCGGAGGTTAAAACAATGGCTGACGAAATTAAAAAAGATTCTGCCGCTGCTCCCGCAAAAAATTCCAAGAAAGAAAACAAGCCCGAAGCTCCTAAGAAAAAGAAGAATGTTTTTGCCTCAATGGGCAATAATATCAAGAAATTCTTTAAGGACTTAAGAGGCGAGTGCAAAAAGGTCGTATGGCCGGATTCAAAAACCGTTCTCAAAAGCACAGGCATAGTTTTGCTCTGCGTATTTGTTTTAGGTTTGGTAATCTGGGGTATCGACACAGGTCTTTCGGAACTTATTAAGCTTCTCGTAAATGCTTCGAAAAATGCGCCGGCTGACACAGAAACAACAACAGCCGTAGCAGGTTCAATCATTTCCGGATTCTTTGGTTTATAAGGGGGATGTCTAATGGCAGAAATCTCCAAGTGGTACGTTGTTCATACTTATTCGGGTTATGAGAATAAGGTTGCGGCGAATATCGAAACGGTAGTAGAAAATCGTAAGATGCAGGACTATATTCTTGATGTTCAAGTGCCGACTGAGCTCGTTACCGAGATTAAGGACGACGGATCCAAGAAAGAAATTGAAAGAAAAATTTTCCCCGGTTACGTTATCGTAAAGCTTGCTGTCTTTGAAAATGAGGACTCTGGTGAGCTTGAGATGACAGATGACACATGGTATGTCATTCGCAACACGAGAGGTGTTACGGGCTTTGTAGGCCCCGAGGGTAAGCCTGTTCCGCTTTCGGACAGTGAAATTGCCGCTCTCGGCGTTGAAAAGCGTGTTGTCGAGGTAAACTACGCAAAGGGCGATATGGTTACCATTATCGACGGTGCTTTTGACGGCATTATCGGCGTAGTTGACGAAATCAACACAGAAAACAATATGGTCAGAGTTATAATTTCAATGCTCGGCAGAGAAACGCCGGTTGAACTTGAGCTCGATCAGGTTGAAAAACAACAGTAAACATGGTATTAAGCGACAAGTCGCTTTTTATAGCGCATATGCGCTGTGGGAGGAATAGGAGAAGCCACTTATTCCGCCACTACCACGATTTTTGGAGGTGCTAAAATGGCTCAGAAAGTAATAGGCTTTATTAAGCTTCAAATCCCTGCCGGCAAGGCAACACCGGCACCGCCCGTTGGACCGGCACTCGGTCAGCACGGCGTTAACATCATGGCGTTCACAAAGGAATTCAATGAGCGCACAAAGAACGACGCAGGACTTATAATCCCCGTTGTTATCACTGTTTATGCAGACCATTCGTTCACATTCATAACAAAGACTCCTCCTGCAGCAGTCCTTCTTAAAAAGGCTTGCGGCATCGAGAGCGGTTCAGGCGTACCGAATAAGACTAAGGTCGCAACAATCACGAAAGAACAGCTTCAGAAGATCGCAGAGCAGAAAATGCCCGACCTCAACGCAGCAACTGTTGAAACTGCAATGAGCATGATCGCAGGTACAGCTCGTTCAATGGGCATCACTGTCGAAGACTGATGCTCCTTCGTGGGAGGAAAAATCCGATTAACCACTTAATAGGAGGAAAGTAAATTATGAAACACGGAAAAAAATATAATGAGAGCGCAAAATTGATTGAAAAAACAAAGCTCTACGATACAAACGAAGCATTTGAGCTGGCTTGCAAGTCAGCTACTGCTAAGTTTGACGAAACTGTTGAAGCTCACATTCGCCTCGGCGTTGACTCAAGACACGCTGACCAGCAGGTTAGAGGCGCTGTTGTTCTTCCCAACGGTACAGGTAAGGATGTCAGAGTAGCTGTTTTCGCTAAGGGCGACGCTGCTGATGCTGCAAAGGCTGCAGGTGCTAACATTGTCGGTGCTGAGGATCTTCTTGCAGATATTCAGGGCGGTATGCTTGACTTTGACGTATGTATCGCATCACCCGATATGATGGGTCTTGTAGGTCGTCTCGGTAAGGTTCTCGGTCCTCGTGGCTTGATGCCTTCACCTAAGGCAGGTACTGTTACACCCGACGTTGCTAAGGCTGTTACCGAAGCAAAGGCAGGTAAGATCGAGTACCGTCTTGATAAGACAAACATCATTCACTGCCCGATCGGTAAGGTTTCTTTCGGTGCTGAAAAGCTCAGCGAGAACTTCAATACTCTTATGGAAGCTATCGTTAAGGCTAAGCCCGCTACACTCAAGGGTCAGTACATTAAGTCCTGCGTTGTTGCTACAACAATGGGCCCCGGCGTTAAAATCAACGCAAACAAGTACTCTGCTTAATCTTAGTGCTTGACAAACCCGTCAGGGTATGTTAATATAATATCCGCTTGCCGAAGACAGTAGGTGCATTTATGCGTAAAGTTTATCTGCCTACCGAGGAAATGGAACTTATTATTAAAGTTTTATGCCTCTCTGTCTTTCGCAGAGAGGCTTTTTTATCTCATAAAGCAAGCGTAACATTTTTATAGGAGGTGAATTCGTTTGCCAAGTGAGAAAGTTTTAGAAATCAAGAAGCAGCAGGTTGCAGATCTTAAAACAAGATTTGACAATGCTTGCGCAGGTGTAATCGTTGATTACAAGGGTATTTCCGTTTCTGACGACACAGCTCTCCGTAAGGAGCTCCGTGAAGCAGGTGTTAAGTACACTGTAACCAAGAATACACTTATCCATCTTGCTATTGACGGCACTGATCTCGCAGAGCTCGACGGTGTTCTTGAGGGAACAACAGCCGTTGCTACATCTGAGGACGATTACGTTGCAGCAGCAAGAATTCTTCAGAAATTCGCTGACAAGAATGAGAATTTCAACATTAAGGGCGGTTTCCTTGACAATGAGGTAATTTCTCTTGAAAAGATTTCAAGCCTTGCAAAACTTCCGTCAAGAGAAGTATTGCTCGCTACAGTTTGCAGTGCGTTCAACGCACCTATCGCAGCTTTTGCACGTGCTATTCAGGCAGTTGTTGACAAGAGTGGCGAAGCTCCCGCAGAGGAAGCACCCGCAGCAGAATAATTTTTGCTGTATAACTTAAAAATTTATTTCATTATTATTGGAGGAAAATAAAATGGCATCAGAGAAAATTGCAGCTATGATTGAAGAAATCAAAGCTCTTACAGTTCTTGAGCTTTCAGAGCTCGTACACGCAGTAGAGGATGAATTCGGCGTTTCTGCAGCAGCAGCAGTAGCAGTAGCAGCTCCCGCAGCTGGCGACGGCGCAGCAGCAGCTGAGGAAAAGACTGAGTTCGACATCGAGCTTACAGAAGTAGGCGCAGAGAAGATTAAGGTTATCAAGGCAGTTCGTGAGATCACAGGTCTTGGTCTTGCTGAGGCAAAGGCTATGGTTGACGGCGCTCCGAAGGTAATCAAGGAAGCTGCTTCTAAGGATGACGCTGACGCTGCAAAGGCTAAGCTTGAAGAAGTTGGCGCTAAAGTTACACTTAAGTAATTTTAATTTGTCGATTACAAATCCCTGTTCTTTCTTTTTGAAAGAGCAGGGATTTTTTCTTTTATTTTGTTTGATATAATATCGCAAGTATGGTATTATATAGTTTAGTGATATTCGGAGGCGATACTATGTCAAAACATTCGGACAGAGCACTTGAATTGTTCAAACAGGGCTATAACTGCTCACAGGCGGTGTTCTGTGCTTTTTGTGATGAATTTAATATGGATGAGGAAACCGCATTGCGTGTCTCGGCAGGGCTCGGAGGCGGCGTCGGCAGAATGAGAGAGGTTTGCGGAACGGTAACGGGTGCGGCTCTCGTTATCGGTATGCTTTACGGTGCGACCGACGGCAAAGACACTCAAAAGAAAAAGGAAACCTATGAAAAGGTGCAGGAAATCGCCGAAGAATTTAAGAAGGATAATCCGTCAATAATTTGCCGTGAGCTTTTGGGACTTACAAAAGAGGCACAGGCAAAGGAAACGGCAGCACCCGAAGCGAGAACGGAGCATTATTATAAAAAGCGTCCTTGCTCGGAGCTTGTTGAAAATATGGCAAAAATACTTGATGAAAAATTTTTTGAGGCGGAAAATTAACTATGACATACATTAAAAGCGACGATAAAAAGGTCGTTATCGGAAATGAGTATATCGAAAGAAGCTTTTCTGTTGAAAACGGACAACTTTTGCCCGATACCATCACAAACAAAAGACTTAATGAGCCTGCTCCTTTTGTAGCCGGAAAGGGTAGCGAGGAATTTTCCGTTACATTCTTGAAAAAATTCGGAAAGTTTGAACTTCGTGCGTCAATGCTTACGATTGACAAGATAAATTCCTATGAAAAGTCGGACTCCTCGATTTTGGAATTTGTTTTCAAGCCTGCAATTTATCGCAATACCACGCTGAATTTCCGTTTGGTATATAAGCTTAAAAATGATGATTTCTTTATGAAAAAACAGCTTTGCTTTTCGGCTTCGGGCGACCTTAATTTGCGTATTGACACCGTCGATACCGAGCTTTTGGTGCTCGCAGACGGCATAAAGCAAAAATGGACGCATCCCGAGATGGACAAGGCGTTCATTGACGGCTTCCACGCTTCGCTCGGACAGCCTGTTTATATCAACGGTATGTTCACAGGCTCGGAATTTCCGATGAACGACAACAACATTGTTGAAAACACCCTGCGTTTGCGTTATTACAGCGGAAAGAGCATCGCAAAGATACTTAACGGTAAAAAGGAGCATTCGTTCCATAAATCTGTTTTCGGAAGCGCACAGACAATGTCTTTTGACGTTATCAGAGCAGATTTTCTCGAATATATCAAAACCGTTTCGCAGAAAACCTACCTTCGCACTCAATATAACTCCTGGTATGACCATATGCTTAACATTACCGAGGAGAATATAACAGGCTCTTTTTATCAGATTGAAAAGGGCTTGACGCAGAATTTTGTAAAACCGCTTGACGCTTATGTTGTTGATGACGGCTGGAACGATTACAAGAGCGACTTTTGGTGCTTTAATGATAAATTTCCTCACGAGCTTTACAATTCATCACGGCTTGCGAATAATTTTTCCTCGCATTTCGGACTTTGGCTCGGACCGAGAGGCGGCTACAACTTTAACAGACCGTTCGGAAAGCGTATGCAAAGACATGGCAAGGGCGGTTATAACAGAAGGTCATACGACATCTGTATTGCGGATGAAAAATATGTTCGCAACGTTGAATTGCTTTTCCTTGATTATATGAATCGCTTTGACATAGACTATTGGAAGCTTGACGGCTTTATGTTGAAGCCCTGCCGCAGCAAAAGGCACGGACATCCGACGGGCGGCTATAAGGATATGTACGTCATGACCGACGCATGGGAAAAGTGGATTGATATTTTCCGTGATATGCGTAAATTCAGGGCAGAGCAGGGCAAGGAGCTTTGGATAAACCTCACTTGCTATGCTGTTCCGAGTCCGTGGTTTTTGAGCTATGTAAACAGCGTTTGGATGCAAAACAGCGGCGATATAGGCTTTACGGATAAATCGGTAAGCGGAGAGGAGCTAAACGGCAAGGACTTTGACCGTATGCTCACTTACAGAGATGCGCTTTACTATGATTTTCACAGGGTAAGACAGTATCAGTTCCCGAACTCGAATATGTATAACCACGAGCCTATTTACGGACACACCGCAAAGGTTAAAATGACCGATGACGAGTACCGTAAATATATGTATATGATTTCATCAAGAGGCACGGCATTTTGGGAGCTTTATTACAGCTTCGACCTTTTCAATGACAATATGTGGCGCATAAATGCAGATGTTTTGAGATTTGTCAGAGAAAACTTTGAAACGCTCAGAAATTCAAAGCTTATCGGCGAAAGTGCCGACACGGGCAAAATTTACGGATACAGCGCATGGAACGGTAAGGAGGGTATTATTTCGCTTCGCAATCCGTCCGATAAACCGCAGAAATTTTCCGTTAAGCTTGAAAAGGAAATCGGCGTAAACGAGGACGTAAAGGGACTTACACGCATAAACGTTATTCCCTATGAAACAGAGAAGTGCGATATTAAATACTCCTACGGCGATACGCTTTCGGTTGAGCTTGGCGCACACGAAATTGTTATATACAAATTCGGCGGAGAAAAGACGACCGCACCCGTATTAAAGCGTGCAAAGTTTGAGGCGGAGCACAAGGCGGTGTTCTCTTTTGACAGGCATATTGTGCTTGACGAAAACAGCTTTACTTATATGGGCAAGCCTGTAAAGGCGGAATTACTTGCAAATTACAGCGAGGTGCTTTTGCATTTTGACAACGCTCAGGCAGGCTCGAAATACACTGTTGAGTACAGCGTCCGTGATCTCTACGGCAACAGGCTGACCTCTAAAAAAACGCTTGCCTGCTATAAGGACAACCTTTTGTTCTCGAACAGAGAAGCACCTTGCGAGATTGAGGATGATTTCACGCTCACTATGACCGTCAATACCGCAACAAAGGAAACGCTTTTGTTCTCACAGGGCAATTCGCTTGCGGTTTCGCTTACAAACGGCAATGTCAGACTTAACTGCTGTTCGCTCAAATGTATGGGACACACCGATATTTGCAACACGGGAGACAGAAAAATAACCCTTGTCAGAGAAAAGAACGCGATGATTAAAATTTATATTGACGGCGTGCTTGACGGCTCTTATTACGACGAGAGAGTCGGCAATATGACCGTTCCGAAAGCCGATATTAAGCTTTCAAGTTCGATAAAGAGTTTTACCGTGCTCAACAAAGCACTTGCGTTTGACGAGGTTTGATTGTATAATTAAATGAATGATGATTTAAGAAAGGGGAGAACGTATGAAAACGCTTGAATTTATAGTTCCGTGCTATAACGAGGAAGCCGTTTTGAATATTTTTTATGATACGGTCTCTCCGATATTAAACTCGCTTAACGGAATAAAGGCTTCTTTTATCTTTGTCGATGACGGAAGCCGTGACAACACCGTAAACATTATAAGACAGCTTGCCGAAAGGGATAAAACGGTCAAGTATATTTCTTTTTCAAGGAATTTCGGAAAAGAGTCGGCAATGCTTGCAGGTCTTAAAATGTCGTCGGCTGATTATGTCGGAATTATTGATGCCGATTTGCAGCATTCTCCCGAGCTTATTCCCGAAATGGTTAAAAGCGTCAACGAGGAGGGCTACGATATAGCCGCCGCAAGACGAACCGACAGAAAGGGCGAGGCTAAGCTTAAAAGTGCTTTTTCAAGAAGCTTTTATAAGCTGATAAATCGCATTTCCGATGCAAATATCGAAGAGGGCGCACAGGATTACAGGGTTATGACGAGAAAGGTCGTTAACGCAATAATCTCAATGCCCGAATACAACCGCTTTTCAAAAGGTATATTCAGCTGGGTCGGCTTCAAAACAAAGTGGTTTGAGCACGAAAACCGTGAACGTGCGGCAGGCAAAACAAAATGGTCATTTTGGAAGCTGTTTGCCTATGCGGTTGACGGAATAATCGGCTTTTCAACCGCACCGCTTAAAATTTCACTTTTCTGCGGTATTGTTACAAGCCTTGTAGGGTTTATCTATGCGCTTTACACGATAATTAAAACGCTCTGCTTCGGCCCTGATGTTGACGGCTATCCGTCGCTTGTATGCTCGGTTTTGATAATCGGCGGACTTATTTTAATTTCAATGGGCGTAGTCGGCGAATATGTTTCAAGGGTTTACCTTGAGGTTAAGAACAGACCGAACTACATTATTGACGAAACTAATATATTACCCGAAAGCATTGATAATCAGTCAAATTCGGGTAATAAATAAGTATAATTCAATTTAATTAACGGAGGTAAAAGCAATGACTTCAATCACAAAGGATATGACAATCGGCGATATTCTCGATGCGGATAGAGAGACCATTCCTTTCTTCCTTGAAATGGGAATGCATTGTCTCGGCTGCCCTGCTTCAAGAGGTGAGAGCGTTGAGGAGGCTTGTGCCGTTCACGGCGTTGATGCGGACGAGCTTGTTAAAAAGATAAACGATTTTCTTGCAAGTAAATCAAGCAAATAAAGAAGGCGACGGGGTTGGCTGAGTGTTTTGCTCTGTCAACCCTCATTTTTTAATTATGATTAAATTGACACCGAGACTTGATGCTGTGGCAGGTATGGTAAATAATTGCGACACCTTTTTGGACGTCGGCACAGACCACGCATATCTTCCGGCATACATAGTAAAAAATAAAATTTCAAACAGGGCGATAGCTTCGGATATAAATCCGAATCCGCTTATGAACGCTCAAAAGACGCTTGACGAATATTCGCTGGCGGATAAAATTACGCTTCGGCTCTCGGCAGGCTTTGAAAATATAGAGCCTTATGAGGCGCAGGAGATTGCCGTTGCAGGTATGGGCGGAATTATGATTGCCGATATGATAAACGCAACCGAGTGGCTGAGGGATGAGAAAATACATCTTATTTTGCAGCCTATGACGCATTTTGAGGATGTGTGGCGTGCGCTTTTTGATAACGGTTTTCTGATTGAAGCTGAAAAAACCGTGTGCGAGGATAAGCGTGTTTATCTTATCATTTCCGCAAGGTATTCGGGTGTGAAAACAGAGCATAAGCTATACGAATACTATGTAGGAAATTTACCGAAAAGCGACAACGAAACCGACAAACTGTTTGTCGGAAAGGTTCTCAAGAGCCTTTACAATAAATATAACGGCACAAAGGACGAGAAAATTCTTGAGCTGATAAGGAGTATTGAAAATGCCTAAGGCAAAGGAAATATATGAATATATAGACAGCTTTGCACCGTTCTGCAAGCAGGAGGAATGGGACAACAGCGGCTTTTTGATCGGCGACGAAAACACCGAGGTTAAAAGCGTGTTGCTTGCGCTTGATTGCACAAACGAGGTGCTCGAATACGCAAAAAAATCAGGCTGTGAGCTTGTGATTACCCATCATCCGATAATTTTCGGTGCGTTAAAGCAGGTAAAAGTCGGAAGTGAGGTCTATACCGCCGTCAACAACGGACTTTCGGTAATTTGCGCTCATACCTCGTATGATGTCGCAGAGGGCGGAGTGAGCGATATTTTGGCAAAGAAGCTTTTGGCTGTAAATACCGTAAAATCTCCGTCGGGAATATTAACTGTCGGCGAAGTTGAAAAGACGACGGTCGGCGAGTATGCAAGGCTTGTCGGGAAAGCTCTTTCTGCAAGCGTGAGGGCTTGTCTTACCGAAAAGGAAGTTCAAAGAGTTGCTTTTTGCGGTGGCGCAGGCAGCGATTATCTGCTTGAAGCAAAGGAAATGGGCTGCGATTTGCTCGTTACGGGCGACGCAGGACACCACGATTTTCTCGATGCTATAAATCTCGGCATCGCACTTATTGCGGCAGGTCATTTTGAAACAGAGGTGTTTTCAATAAAGCCGCTTTGCGACAGACTTCAAGAAAAATTTGGGAATGTAAAATTTACGGTGTTTGAACAGAAAACACCCATAACATATATTTGAGGAAAATATGGCACTTGACGGAATAACATTAGGCTTTATAAAAAATGAAATAAGTGGATATCTGCTTGGAGCAAAGGTGGAAAAGGTTTATCAGCCGTCGAAATGTGAGCTTGTATTTCTTATGCGTACCCGCAGCGGTGCGTACAGGCTCTATATGTCGGCACAGGCGATTTCTCCGAGGATACACATAACCTCGCAAACGCTTGAAAATCCGCAAAAACCGCCTATGCTCTGTATGCTTTTGAGAAAACGCCTTGTCGGTGCAACGCTTACCGAAATAAATCAGGTATCGCTCGACAGGGTGCTTGAATTGTGCTTTGACGCCACAGACGAGATAGGCGACAAAGTAAAGCTCAAGGTGTTTATTGAAATTATGGCACAGCGTAGCAATATCGTGCTTGTTAACGAAAACGGCAAGGTGATTGACGCTGTTAAAAGGGTGGATGAAACCAAATCCACATACAGAGAGGTTTTGCCCGGCGGAACATATCTTTTGCCTCCGAGCCAAAATAAGCTTGATATTTCAAGCTGTTCGGCAGGGGAGATTGTAAAAGCTGTATGCGAGAAGAAAGATCAAAAACTCTCTTCGGCAATTCTTTCAAGCGTTTTGGGCGTTTCTCCGATTGTCTGCCGTGAGATTGCCTGTGCGTGCTCCGATAAAGCGGTTGAGGATATGACGGTTATCGACGAGAGCGTTTTATATGACAAAATCGTTGAAATTCAGAATATCATAGCCGAAAACAAGCCGTCTCCGCAGGTTGTTTTTGACCCTGAGGGAAATCCCGTAGATTTTTCGTTTATGGATATAACTCAATACGGCGAGAATTATCCTGTTAAAAAATATTCATCGTTTTCGGAACTTCTTGACGAATTCTGCTTTGAAACGGACAGAATGTACAGAATCAAACGCCGTGCGGGCGATATGCTGAAGCTTTTGAATAATGCATCGCAGAGGGTTGCAAAAAAGGTCAATCTTCAAAAAATGCAGCTTGAAAAGTGCGACGACAAGGAAACGCTGCGTATCTATGCCGAGCTTATAAATTCAAATCTTTACAGATTGGAAAAGGGTGCGGCGTTTTACGATATTGAAAATTATTATGACAATAACAATGTCGTTCGAATTAAAGTGAATCCTGCGCTTTCGCCCGTTCAGAATTCACAAAAGTATTATAAGGAATATAAAAAGTCCGTAACGGCTGAAAAAATGCTTGCCGATTTAATCGAAAGCGGAGAGCAGGAGCTTTTGTATATCGACTCTGTTCTCGACGAGCTTTCAAGAGCAGACAGCGAAGCGGAAATTTCTGAGATAAGACAGGAATTGATTGCAGGCGGATACATAAGACGTAAGGGCAAGGATAAAATCAAGCTTCCAAAGACCTTACCGCCGTATGAATTTACCACGAGCGACGGCTTTCGTGTGCTTGTCGGCAGAAACAATGTTCAAAATGATAAGCTGACGTTTAAGACGGCGAAGAACTATGATATGTGGCTTCACACTCAAGACTTTGCAGGTTCGCATACGGTCATTGTTTCGGATAACCGAGAAATCACCGATACGGCAATCGAGGAGGCGGCAAGAATAGCTGCTCGCTTCAGTTCTGCCGACGGTGCGGACAAGGTGCCCGTTGACTACACCTTGATTAAAAATGTCAAGAAGCCGAACAACGCAAAGCCTGGCAAGGTCATATATCACGTTTACAACACCGTATATGTTACGCCTAACAGGGACATACAGTTGTAAAGCAAAAAACTTTACATTAAAAATGGCAACAAATATTGACTCAAACGATAAAAAAATGTATTATATTGAAGATAAACAGAAAAGGCGGTTTAACCTATGAAAAAAACTATATCCGTAATACTGATAATAACAATGCTTATATCAGCCTTGTGTCTCAATTCATTCGCAGGAGCCTTGTCTCTCGTTTCAGCTCCGTCAACGGCGAATAAGGGCGATACAATAACGGTAAGCGTAAACGTACCGAGCGGTCTTTCGGGCGCAAAGCTTTTGATTGAGTACGATAAGACCTGCTTTGAGCTTGTTTCGGACAGCGTCAGCTTAAGCCACAGCTTCACAACGGTTATAAACGATAAAACTGTCGGCAAGCTTATTGCGGTGGCGGTTTCAACAAGCGAACAGTCTGCCTGCACATTATTTTCCGTAAAGTTCAAGGTGCTTAAAACAGGCGGAAAAATCAGCGTAAAGGCAACTCAAGCTATTGACGGTGCGGATAAGGATATTACAGAATCAATTCCCGGTGCCGTTCTTACAATAGCAGAGGGAACAGGTGCAGCTGCGGAGGAGACAATTCCGCCTCAGGCTCAGACAGAACCTGCAAACAAGGTTACAAAGCCTGCTGTGGGCAATAAAGCAGAGCAGAAAAAAAAGGTCGAGGGCATAACCGGAAGCGCTAACGCTCCCGCACCCGACGAGACGCTTCCTGCCGACATAATGCCGAACGAGCCCACAACGGCGGAAGAAGAACACGAAATCGAAAAAAAGGCAAACAAAAAGGCTATAATCATTGTTGTGTTGGCTACTGTTTTGGCTCTTGCGGCGGCAATAGTTATCGCACTTGTTATTAAAAAGAAAAAGCAGGAGGACGAGCCTGACGCAACAGTACAAATAAACGAAAATATTGATAAAGATAAATAAAATTCTGTTGACAATTCAACCGAATTATAGTATCATTAGTCATATAGTAAAGGCTTTACGTGCTTTTCTATCATAATATCGACTCGCATTATGCGAAAATTATTAAAAGGCGGTAAAAAGATATGAAAAAAGTTCTTTCAGTTCTCGTAGCACTTCTTCTTATTGCTGTTGCTTGTGTTCCGGCTTTCGCAGCTGACGCATACAAGGTTGACGTTGAGTCATCCGCAGATACAGCAGCAGTAGGCGATGTAATTACAGTTTCTTTCAAAGTAAGCAGCGGTCTTTCGGGCTTCAAGGGTGTTCTTGAATACAACACTAAAAACTACAAGTATGTTGCAGGCTCGGCTGAGGCTACCGATCTTTTCACAACTGAAATCAACGATACTGTTGACGGCAAAATCATAGTAGCAAGCGTTGCAAGCGAAGCTAAGGACGCAGGTGTGGTTTTCACAGCTAAGTTCAAGGTTCTCAAGAAGGACGGCGTTTTCAAAGCATCTGCAACAGACGCTATTGACGGTACAAACGCATCTGTTACAGTTAACGGCGATGAGCTTGCTATCAACGTAACCGATAAGGGCACAAAGGCTCCCGAGACAACAGCTCCCGAAGCTAAACCCGACAGCAACAAGAATTCTGTTGATATTAAGAAAACAGGCGGCAAGCTTTATGTTTCAACAGCAGCAGCAGTTGCAGTTTGCGCAGCAGCAGTTGCAGTTACAATGAAGAAAAAGAACGAAGACTAAGGAATTTATATTTCTGATATTCGGCACTCGCACTTAATGTGTGGGTGCTTTTTCTTTTGCTAAATTTTCTCTTGTGATTTTAGCCGTATTGCCGTATTAAAATATAGTAACTTTGCGAATTGATAATTTACATAGAATAAGTATATAATATTTATATATTTTAATTTAATTTAATTCAATTAGGGGGATTAGAATGCAGGAAAAACAAATAAGACCTTTTGGCATACGGGACAAGGTCGGCTACGCTCTCGGCGACTTCGGTTGTAATATGAGCTTTGCTTTTATTAACAACTATCTTATGCTGTTCTATGTAACCTGTATGGGTATAAAGCCCAAGCATTTTGCAATTATCATTTTACTCGCAAAGATTTTCGATGCAATTAACGACCCGATTATCGGCGGACTTTGCGACTCTGCAAAGCCCGGTAAAGAGGGCAAGTTTAAGACTTGGATAAAATGGGCGAGCTTACCGCTTCTCATTTCAAGCGTATTGCTTTTCATTTACGCTCCGTCACTTCCGTACGGTGTTAAAATTGCAATGTGCTTCGGTCTTTATTGCATATGGAGTATTTCATACACAAGTGTAAATGTGCCTTACGGTTCAATGCAGTCGGTAATCACGGATGTTCCCGAGGAAAGAAGCGCTCTTTCAACCGTCAGAAGCGTCGGCGCAATGTTTGCACAGATTCCTGTTATGGTTTTACTCCCTGCTATTGTATTTGATAAAGACAAAAACCCGAGAGGCAATCTGTTCTTTATAATCGTCGCTGTAATGGGCGTTATCGGCTTTATTTCATTTATTCTTCTACGCAAGCTGACAATTGAAAGACTTGCTCCCGCAGTAGTTGACAAGTCACAGAAATTCAATTATTTCAAAACGCTTGCCTCATTCTTTAAGAATAAGAATATGCTCGGCGTTACAATCTCGTCAATGTCATATCTTGCATTGATGATGACTGTTACAACCTCAATGCAGTATATTTTTATGTGCTATTTTAAGAATACGGAAATAATTCCAATAGCTACAATAATTGCAGGCTTGCCGACGGTTTTGGGCATAGTTGCGGTAAAGCCTCTTTCAAAGAAATTCACAAAGAAGCAGCTTTGCACATATCCCTTCTTGATTTCGGCAATCGCAAGCGGTATCGCTACCTTTGTACGCTTTGAAAACCCTTATATTTGGATTGTTTTTATCGGAATTGCAATGTTCGGCTCGGCATTCTATCTTGTTCTTACTTGGGCGCTTGTTGCGGACTGCATAGATTATCAGGAAATGAAAACGGGCAGGAGAGAGGAAAGCTCGATTTACGCAACCTATTCACTGTTTAGAAAAGTGGCGCAGGGACTTGGCGCAGCTATAATTTCTTTGTCGCTCGGATTTACGGGCTATGATGAAACCCTCGGTGCTTTGGAGCAGGCTTCGGGCGTTGCGGAAAAGATATACGTTATGACAGGAGCTATTCCGTTTATCGGCGCGCTTATCTGCCTTTTAAGTATGCACTTCCTTTACCGTCTCGGCGATGACCCGAAAGCAGAAATTGAATAAAAACAGACAGAGAAAAATCCGCTTGACCAATCGGTTAAGCGGATTTTTTAGATTTGAAATTATTCGTCTTTGGGATTCAACGCTCTTGTCAACCAGATGTCTGCAATATCCATTGCCGCATAAAGACCTTTTTTCTCGCTTGTTTTAACGATTTTTTCTTTTATGCTGACATTCGGGTCTGTATTGACAAGCTGAACGGATACCTTTGAAGCGAGATCGGTATCGCCGAACTCCTTCGAGCTCAAAATACGCATCATAATAACGTAATCGTCGTTCATATCGCCATAGTAAATGGTATTTCCGTTCCTTACAAGGGGCTTGCCCTTATAAGTCAAAAAATCATTTTTCTTTTCAGCCATTTTTACACCTCAATTACTTTTCGGAACTTGATTTGAGATATTCTTTAACGAGAGTTTGCAAAAGTTCATCTCTGTCAAGGCGGCGTATAAGGCTGCGTGCGTTATTATGAGTGGTAATGTACGTCGGGTCCTCTGAAAGTATATATCCGACAATCTGGCTTATGGGATTGTAGCCCTTTTCCTGCAAAGCGGTGTAAACTGCAAGCAGGGTTTGACGCATCTGCTCATCACACTCATCTTTAATGGAAAATTTTATGGTCTTGTTCGGATCTAACATTTTGCCACCTCCTAAGAAAATCAATATACATTTGCTATTATATACCAATTAAATCGAAATTACAATAGCTACTTGAATTTTTATTTGTTAATATAGTCGTCAACGATTTGACCGTCCTGTATTCTGATTACACGCTTTGCCTGATCGGCTATTCCGTTGTCGTGCGTGATAAGAATTATTGTTCTGCCCTCTTCATGCAAACCCTTGAGAATTTTCATAACATCCTCGCCCGAACGGCTGTCAAGGTTACCCGTCGGCTCGTCGGCAAGGATAATCGGCGGACGTGCGGCAACTGCTCTTGCAATCGCAACTCTTTGCTGCTGACCGCCCGACATCTGCTTCGGAAGATGGTTTATTCTGTGTGCAAGTCCGACTCTTTCGAGAGCCTCTTTAGAGAGCTTGTGGCGTTCGTCGGGTCGCATACCTCTGTAAACAAGCGGAAGCTCAACGTTTGCCTGTGCGGTAAGGCTTGAAATGAGGTTGAAGCCCTGGAAAATAAAGCCGATTTGCTTATTGCGTATTTCGGACAGCTGATCGTCCGTCATATGCGAAACATTTTCGCCGTCAAGGTAGTATTCGCCGCTTGTCGGAACATCCAAAAGTCCGAGCATATTCATAAGCGTTGATTTACCCGAGCCGGATTGACCGACGATTGCAACAAACTCGCCTCTTTCAATAGTTAGGTTTATGCCGTCGAGTGCTCTGACCTCGTTTTCTCCCGGATTGTAAATTTTGTAAATGTCTTTTACTTCGATTAAACTCATTCCATAAACACCGCCTAACAATATAAATTTTATAGTAAATCCTAACATAAATCAATAAATAATTTATGAATTTTTAAGTCTTTAACGGTAAAAATACAAAAAGAGGTGATTGTTATGTCAACAACAGGTAAAGAATATTCCGATATGGCGAAAAAAGCTTCTCCGAAATCTCCTAAGCTTACAAATTGTCTCAAGGCATTTTTCATAGGCGGATTTATCTGCTTTATCGGTCAAGTGCTGATGTATCTGTTCCAAAAATCAGGCTTTAACGAGCAGGAAACAAAGACCTTGACTTCGGTTGTGCTTATAGTATTGACAGCAATTTTGACGGGTATCGGCGTGTTTGACAAAATTGCAAAGCATGCAGGAGCAGGCACGATAGTTCCGATAACGGGCTTTGCAAATTCCATCGTTTCGCCTGCAATGGAATTTCGAAGTGAGGGCAAAATTCTCGGAACGGGCGCAAAGCTGTTTTCGATAGCCGGACCTGTAATCGTTTACGGCACATCGGCAGCCTTTTTATACGGAATTATATGCTATATTTTTAAGCTGTATTGATATTAAAACAAAAAAATTTTCGGCTGCGGATTGTCTTTTTTTCGGACAGACCTTTTGCAGCTGATTTTTTTGCGATTATTGCACAATTTTTTATTAAAAATACATTGAAAAACAGTTGCTTTAGTGGTATATTATCCATATATAACTCGCTGTAAATCACGGGTCTTAAAAGCAGAAAGGTGTGTGTTGTAATTGGCACTTGTCCCGATGAAAAAATTACTTGAAGAAGCCGAAAAGAAAGGCGTTGCCGTCGGTGCTTTTTCAGTCGGAAATATGGAAATGGTTATGGGCGCCGTCAAAGCGGCGGAGGAGCTTGCAACCCCCATTATTTTGCAGATAGCGGAGGTAAGGCTTAAAAGCTCGCCTTTGGAATTGATGGGACCTATGATGCTTGCGGCGGCTGAAAACGCCGATGTGGATATTGCGGTGCATCTTGACCACGGCTTAAATGTTGAAACGGTTGAGCAGGCTCTTGATATTGGCTTTACATCGGTAATGCTTGACGGCTCACTTTTACCGCTTGAGGAGAATATTAAAACGGTAAAAGGCGTGGTTGAGACAGCGAAGGAATACGGTGCAACCGTTGAGGCTGAATTAGGAGTTGTCGGCGGAAACGAGGGCGAGGGCAAAAGCCATGAAATTCTTTGCACAAACCCCGACGACGCTAAACGCTTTTGCGACGAAACGGGAGTTGACGCTCTTGCGGTGGCAATCGGAAACGCACACGGAAATTATCCCGTTCTCCCCGAGCTTCGCTTTGACGTGCTTGAGGAAATACATAAAAAAGTCAGCACACCGCTTGTGCTTCACGGCGGGACGGGTATAAGCGACGAGCAGTTCCAAAGGGCGATTTCACTCGGTGTTCGCAAGATAAATATAGCAACCGCTTCCTTTGATAATTTGGCGGCTTATGCAAAGGCTTATTGCGATAACAAGGAAAAAGCAAATTACTTTGAGCTCTCTGCCTGTGAGGTCGAGGGAGTTTACCAAAACGTTAAAAGACATATTAAAGTTTTCAATATGGAATAATTAAGGAGATAATTATGAAATACATAGAATTCGACTCTTCAAAAAAATACGACCTTATCCTTTTGGGCAGAATTGCGGTTGACTTGAATCCCGTTGATTATTACTGTCCGCTTAACGAAAGCACGACCTTTAAGAGATACCTCGGCGGCTCTCCTGCAAATATTGCGGTAGGACTTGCAAGACTCGGTAAAAAATGCGGATTTTTTGCCCGTGTTTCTGACGACCAGTTCGGTACATTCGTAACAGATTTCTTTGAGAAAGAGGGAATTGACACCTCAAGAGTTAAGAGATGTGAAAACGGCGAGAAAATCGGTCTTACATTTACCGAAATTAAATCCGAAACGGAAAGCTCAATCGTTATGTACCGCAACGAAGCGGCTGACTTGAAATTGGAGGTTTCGGATATTGATGAGGAATATATCAAACAGGGTAAGGCACTTTTGATTTCAGGCACGGCACTTTGCGAAAGCCCGTCAAGAGAGGCGGCGCTCAAGGCTGTTATGCTTGCAAAGAGAAATAGTGTTCCGATTATTTTTGATATTGACTACCGTGCGTATAATTGGAAAAATGACGACGAAATTTCAATCTATTATTCCGCAGTTGCTCGAGAGGCTGATATTATTCTCGGCTCCCGTGAGGAATATGACCTTACCGAAAAGCTCATAAAGCAGGGTATGACCGACGAGGAAACAGCTAAATATTGGCATTCGCAAAATGCTAAAATCGTGGTAATCAAGCACGGCAAGGAGGGCTCGACAGCCTATACAAATGACGGCGAGAGCTATAACATTAAGCCGTTCCCCGTTAAGCTTCTTAAATCCTTCGGAGGCGGAGACGGTTACGCTTCCGCATTCCTTTACGGACTTTTTGAGGGCTATGAAATAATCGACGCTCTTGAATTCGGCTCGGCTTCGGCGGCTATGCTTGTTGCTTCTCATGCTTGCTCACAGGATATGCCCACTGTCGAAGCGGTCAAGGACTTTATTAAGAAAGAAAAAGAAGAATACGGAGAAATGATTGCAAGGGTGTAAATCACTCTGCTCCCTCTTTGATTTGCAGAAAGGCTCAATATGAAAAAGCTGTTCAAAAACAAGATTTTCAAAGGCATTATCGGTACGCTTTTATGTGCTTGTATTTTGCTTTTTTCGGCGGTAATCGGCATTAACGCATATATGATTTCTTTTTCTAAAAAGAATTTTGTTACTGTGGACGAATTGAAAGCGGACAGCTATGATTGTATTTTGGTGCTTGGCGCAGGGCTTTGGAGTGGCAAGCCGTCGCCTATGCTAAAGGAAAGACTTGATTTTTCTCTTGAGGCATACAATAAAAATTGCAGCGACAGATTTCTTGTCTCGGGCGATCACGGCACGAAAAGCTATGACGAGGTAAACGCTATGAAGGATTACCTTGTTGAAAACGGCGCTTCGGCGGATTGCGTGTTTATGGATCACGCAGGCTTTTCGACCTATGAGTCAATGTATCGTGCAAGAGATGTTTTCAAGGCTCAAAAGGTGCTTATCGTAACGCAAAAATACCATCTTTACAGGGCTGTGTATATTGCAAGGCAGCTTGGCATTGATGCTTACGGACTCGACAGGGAGGAGCTTAAATATCCCATTACAAATAACATTAGAGAAGCGGCGGCGAGGGTAAAGGATTTCTTTTATTGCATAGCAAAGCCCGAGCCCACATATCTCGGCGAGGAAATACCGATAAAAACCGCAAGTGCTTCGCTTACGGATGATAAGATAAAAGTTTAATTTATATGAACGAGGGTAATATTATGTACGAAAATCCTAAATTCAACGAAAACAATGAAAAAATCCTCTGTGAGAGAAACGGCAAAAACTCCGATATGCTGATGGATATCAGAGTTAAAATTCTCAAAGCAGGCGAGGAAATGACCTTCTGCGAGGCGGAAAACGAAACGGCTCTGCTTTTGATGGCAGGCAATGTCGATTTTGTTTTTGACGGTAAAACCGAAAACGCAAAGAGGCGTTCTCCGTTTCTTGACAAGGCGACGGCAATTCATTTTGCAAGGAATAACACGGTAACGGTTAAGGCGAACGAGGAATCGAGATTTGTAATTGAGCAGACTGATAACTCAAACGATTTCGGTGTTCATTATTATAAAGGCGAGGATATGACCGTTCAGCACTTTGGCGCAGACCAATGGGACGGCACGGCTGACAGACAGGTGCTTACGGTGTTTGACTATGAAAACGCTCCGTATTCAAAGCTTGTCTTGGGCGAGGTTTTCCACAAGCCGGGCTGTTGGACTAGCTATCCGCCGCATTATCATCCGCAACCCGAGGTTTACTATTATGAATTTGAAAAGCCGCAGGGTTTCGGTGTCGGCTTTAACGGAGATGATTGCTATAAGGTCGGCGACAAGGGTTGCCTTTGCGTAACACCAATGCATACGCATCAGCAGGTGGCTGCACCCGGATATAAAATGTGCTATGTTTGGATGATAAGACATCTTGACGGCGATCCGTGGAGAAAGACAAGAATTGACGCACCCGAACACAAATGGCTTTTAGATGAGAAATAAGGAGATAAAACTATGGCATATATGACTACCGCACAGGCACTTGTTAAATTTCTTGACAATCAATATGTTTCCTTTGACGGAAAAGAAACAAAGTTTGTTGACGGAATTTTTACAATATTCGGACACGGTATAGTTTGCGGTCTCGGCGAGGCTCTTGACTCCGACAGAGGCGGACTTACCGTTTATCAGGGTAAGAACGAGCAAGGTATGGCTCATGCCGCAACAGCTTTCGCAAAGATGAACAACCGCAGAAAAATTATCGCTTGCTCTTCGTCAATAGGACCGGGTGCTGCGAATATGATTACGGCGGCGGCAACGGCAACGGTCAACCACGTTCCGCTTTTGCTCATACCGGCAGATGCGTTTTCTACCCGTCAACCCGATCCCGTTCTTCAACAGTTTGAGCAGGTAAATTCACTTGCCACAACCACCAATGACGCATACAAGGCAGTTACAAGATATTGGGACAGAATTGCACGTCCCGAGCAGCTTATGTCTGCTATGATAAACGCAATGAGAGTGCTTACGGATACAGCCGAAACGGGAGCTGTTTGCATTTCGCTTCCGCAGGACGTTGAGGGCGAAAGCTATGATTTCCCCGACGAGTTCTTGCAAAAGAGAGTACATAAAATTACACGAGTTGCACCGTCCGAGGAGGAGGTTGACGATATTGTCAAAATTCTTCTTACGGCTAAAAAACCGCTTGTGATTTGCGGCGGCGGCGTTAGATATTCGGAGGCAGGCGAGGAGCTTGAACGCTTCTGCAAGGAGTTTAATATCCCGTTTGCCGAAACTCAGGCGGGTAAAACCGCTTGCCATTCAAGCAATGAATATAACCTCGGCGGTCTTGGTGTTACAGGCAACTCGGCAGGAAACGTAATAGCGAAAGAGGCTGATGTCATTCTCGGCGTCGGAACAAGATTTTCCGATTTCACAACGGGCTCAAAGTCGCTTTTCAGAAGTGATGCAAAGGTTTTGACAATCAACACCTCACGTTTTGACGCATATAAGCTCGGCGCAGTAAAGCTTGTAAGTGATGCGAAATTAGGTCTTATGGCACTTTCGGATAAATTGAGAGAAAACGGCTATAAGTCGGCATATACCACCGAAATTGCACAGGCTCGCAAGGATTGGGCGGACGAAATGCAACGCCTTGCAGAGTATAAATACGATGAAAGCTTCGAACCGCTTATCAAGGCGAGAGATGAACGCACAATCCCCGAATTTGCGGAAAAATTCGGCACTATCACACAAACCGCTGCGGTTTCAATGGTTCGTGAGATTATCGACGACGACGCAATTTGCGTAGGTGCGGCAGGCTCGCTTCCGGGCGACCTTCAGAGAATGTGGACGTCCGACAGCCTTTATTCCTACAATATGGAATACGGTTATTCCTGTATGGGCTATGAAATTGCAGGTGCTTTCGGCTCAAAGCTTGCCTGCCCCGATAAAGAGGTTTACGCAATGTGTGGAGACGGCAGTTATCTTATGCTCCATTCAGAGCTTATAACCTCAATTCAGGAAAAGAAGAAAATAAATGTACTTCTTTTCGACAACAGCGGCTTCGGCTGTATAAATAACCTTGAAATGTCAAACGGTATCGGAAACCTTGCCACAGAGTTCCGTTTCAGAGACGATAACAACAATCTTTTGGGCGACCTTGTACCGATTGACTTTGCTAAATGTGCTTCGGGCTACGGCGTAAAGACTTATACCGCAAGAACTCCCGAAGAGCTTAGATTTGCGTTGGAGGACTCCAAAAAGCAGACCGTTTCAACGCTTATCGATATAAAGGTTCTTCCCAAATCAATGACCGACGGCTACGGTGCGTGGTGGAATGTCGGCGTTGCAAGTACATCTCAAAATGAAGCCGTTAAAAAGGCTTATTTGAATAAAAAAGAAAATCAAGAGAAAGCGAGAAAATATTGATATGCTTGACAAAAACAAAGTAAAGCTCGGCATTGCGCCGATAGCATGGACAAATGACGATATGCCCGATTTGGGTGCGGAAAACACATTTGAACAGTGCGTTTCCGAAATGGCTCTTGCAGGATTTACAGGCTGTGAGGTTGGTAATAAGTATCCCCGTGATACCGCTGTGCTTAAAAAGGCACTTGAGCTTCGTGGTATGCAGATTTGCAACGCTTGGTTCTCTTCTTTCCTTACAACTAAGCCTTATGAAGAGGTCGAAAAGGACTTTATTGAGCACATTACCTTCTTAAAGGAAATGGGTGCTAAGGTTGTCGGAATGTCCGAGCAGGGACACTCTATTCAGGGCACGGATAAGCCGATTTTTGAGGCTAAATATGTTATGAACGACGAGGAATGGGACACTCTTTGCACAGGCATAAACAAGCTTGGTAAGGTTGCAAAGGATATGGGCATTAAGCTCTGCTTCCATCATCATATGGGTACGGTTGTTCAGACCGAAGAGGAAATCGACAGACTTATGGCTAACACAGACCCCGAGCTTTTCGGACTTCTCTTTGACTGCGGACACCTTGCTTATTGCGGCGAGGACTATATGTCGGTGCTCAATAAGTATGCAGACCGTATCCGTCACGTACATCTTAAAGATATTCGTCCCGAAAAGGTTGAACAGGTTAAGAGAGAGCATTTGAGCTTCTTGCAGGGCGTAAGGCTCGGCACCTTTACAGTCCCCGGCGACGGCGTAATTGATTTCAAGCCCATTTTCGACGTTTTTGAAAAGACAGGCTATGAGGGCTATGTTCTTGTCGAGGCAGAGCAGGACCCGGCAATCGCAAATCCGCTTGAATATGCTATAAAGGCAAGAAAATATATCGCTGAAAAAGCAGGACTTTAATCGGAGGGTGTAAAATGAGTTATCAGTTCATTATGCCCAAACAGGTGTTCTACGGCGAAAACGCACTGTCCGACGCTTCAGAGTATATCTCCGCCTTCGGCAAAAAAGCTCTTATTGTTACCGACCCTATGATGGTTAAGCTCGGAAATGCCAAAAGAGTTACGGATATACTCGATAAGAGCGGCACACAGTATGCGATTTTTGACGGTGTAACGGGCGAGCCTACCGATAAAATTGTCGAAGCAGGCTTGAAAGCTTGGAATGACGAGAATTGCGATTTTCTTATCGCTGTCGGCGGCGGCTCTCCGATTGACACCATGAAAGCAATCGGCGCAGTTGCCACAAGCGGCGGCTCTATCAATGATTTTCTCGGCAAGGTAATTACGTTTCCGACTCCGCCTATGGTTGCAATCCCGACCACAAGCGGCACAGGCTCGGAGGCTACACAGTTTACGATTATCACAAACACCGAAAAGGATATTAAAATGCTCTTAAAAGGTGCGGTGCTTATGCCCGACCTTGCAATCGACGACCCTGCGTTTACCATGACCGCACCGCCTTCCGTCACGGCGGCTACGGGACTTGACGCACTTTGCCATGCGAGCGAGGCTTACACCTCACGCAAGGCACAGCCTATGACAGACGACCTTGCTTTGAGTGCTGTCAAAAGGATTTTCGAGTATCTTCCGATAGCTTACCGTGAGCCTCAAAACGTTGAAGCAAGAGCGCAGATGAGCCTTGCCGCACTTGAGGCAGGCACGGCGTTTAATAACGCTTCCGTTACGGTAATTCACGGTATGTCTCGTCCGATAGGCGCACTTTTCCATGTTCCGCACGGAATAAGCAACGCAATGCTTATGACAGAGTGCTTCGATTATGTTTGCGACGGCGCAGAAAAACGCTTTGCGGATATGGCTCGTGCAATCGGAAAAGCAGACGAAGCAGACTCCGACGCAGAGGGTGCAAGGAAATTTGTTTCGGCTTGCAAGGAAATTTGCGACATATGCAATATCCCGAGCGTATCGGGTTACGGAATTGATTTAGATGAGTTCCGCAGGGCAATGCCCAAGATGGCAGAGGACGCATTTGCATCCGGTTCGCCGTCAAACACAATAAAAGAAATATCCGTTGACGATATTTTGAAGATTTACGACAGACTTTGTAAATAAAGCAAAATGGAAAATAAAGTTAAGCTTGTAAAACGAAAACATACAAGGTTAAAATGTTATGATTACAGCAATAACGGATATTATTTTGTAACGGTTTGCTCAAATCAAATGAAAAATATTTTCAGTAAAATATATCCCGATAATGTAGGGCGGGGGCTTGCTCCCGCCGAAAAGAGATATGGCGACACAATTGTTCGATTAACAAAAATCGGTAAAATAATAGAGGAACAATTACTCGATATTGAAAATAGGTTCGATTTTGTAAAGATTGACGAATATGTAATAATGCCAAATCATATACACTTTGTCATTATTTTTCAAGGAAAAACGGCGGGAGCAAGCCCCCGCCCTACACTAACAGATGTTATTTGCACTTTTAAGTCCTTGACGGCAATCAAGTGTAATAAGGTTGATAATATGAAAGGGCGAAAAATATTTCAAACATCATTTTATGAACATGTTATACGCAATGAGAATTCATATTTGAATATTTGGCAGTACATAAATGAAAATCCCCGAAAATGGGAGAATGATAAATATTATATTTAGGAGAGATTGTTATGTTAAAAATCGGTATTATCGGCGCAGGTCGTATCGGCAAGGTACATCTTGAGTCAATTTCCTACCATGTAAAAAATGCAACCGTAGTTGCAATGGCAGACCCCTTTATGAACGATGAAACAGAAAGCTTTATCAGAAGCTTCGGCGTTGAAAAGGTTTATAAGGACTACAAGGAAATCATAAACGACGCTGAAATCGACGCTGTTATGGTTTGCTCGTCAACCGACACACACGCACCCATTTCAATCGAGGCTATCAATGCAGGCAAGCACGTTTTCTGTGAGAAACCGCTTGCAAATACAGTTGATAAAATTCTCGAAATTGCAGACGCACTCAAGGCTCATCCCGAGGTTAAATTCCAGGTTGGCTTTAACCGTCGCTTTGACCATAACTTTGCCGCTATTCGCAAGGCTTATGACGAGGGCAAGATCGGCGATGCTCAAATTCTTAAAATTACATCAAGAGACCCGCAGGCACCACCCGTCGGCTACTGTGCGGCAAGCATTTTCCTTGATATGACAATTCATGATTTTGATATGGCTTGCTTCCTTACAAACAGCGATGTTGAAGAGCTTTATGTTTACGCAGACGCTCTTATCAATCCGTCAATCCGTGAGTACGGCGATTTTGATACCGCTATCATTTCTCTTAAAATGGCAAACGGCGCACTTGCTGTTATCGACAATTCCCGTCAGGCTATGTACGGCTATGACCAGAGAGCAGAGCTTTTCGGCTCAAAGGGTATGGTTGCAACCTCGAACGATACGCTTTCATCTGCCGTAATTTCTACCGCTGACGGCGTAACGGGCGAAAAACCGCTTTATTTCTTCCTTGAAAGATATATGGAGAGCTTCTCTGAGGAGGTAAGACAGTTCTGCTCGGCAGTTGAGAACAACACCGAAACACCCGTCGGTATCCACGCAGGCTTGCAGTCTGTTAAAATCGCACTCGCAGCAGAAAAATCGGCAAATGAGCACAGAGCAGTTAAACTTTCGGAAATTAACTGATTTAACAGTTACAATAAAACCGCTTGCATCGGCAGGCGGTTTCAGCTTGTAGAAAAGCCCTGTTTCGGCGAAAGCCGGAGCAGGGCTTTTCAGTCAATACAGTTTTATGTCTTTTGTCTGTATGCCTGATGTCTCTGCACTTGTCTATGTAATCTGCCCACACACCGCTTTGGTCATATTTTTGTGTTTGTGTATTTATCTCTGAATTGAAAATGACTTAATTAAATTGTAATTTGCTTTTTTATTTTTCAAAAATTATATGTTATATAATTTTTGGAAATTTTTGTAAAAATAATTGAAATACAAAAATAATATGTTAAAATACATTTAACAATGAAAATAATGGAGACGATTGAAATTAAAAACAAAAGAATTACTATACTTTTAATATGGGTGGTTATTTGTATGATATTAAGTTCTTGTTCAATAGAGAAACATGATAATGCTAAACAGTATGATAATTATTCTATTTTAACTAATTACAATATCTTGTATGAGGGGAATCCTATATCGTTTATTAAAACGGAAAATGATACTTTAGAATTAACATTACAAATTGTTTTTCAATCTGATATTCCCTTTACTTTGGAATTTGGTTTAATCGATAATTTCACTCAAAGAACAATTAAAGTTAAAGAAGAAAACACATTTACAGAAGATACTATTTTTAAAGTAAACTTACCTAAAACGGACGAAGAATTTAAAACAAGTAACATCATCATACAAATAGATAAAGTAAACGGTAATTTTCACGATTTAATTTTTTTCATAAAAAATGATACAAAAATTCAAAACAAAAGTATACGAGGATATGATTTTTTAAGATTAAATGTAAACGGTGAAAAAAATGTTTTTAATGAAAATGTTTCTAATACAAAAATTCCATTTATTACTGCTCAAGAAAAAAATATATTTTTAGAGTTAACCCCTAATATTAAGAAAGTAGGAAAAGAAATAGATTGCGAACTGCAAATAAACATCAATAAAATGTATGAAGGCGAACAATTTATCGGAGAATATAATAATAACTTGGATAAAAAATTAGACTTTGCAGTAATGGTTTTTGAAAATCGTAAATTATTGCAAATAAATAACCTTAATCAATTTGTGTGGAGTGAAAGTACGATAGGGAAAAACGGGAAGATAACTTTTACTGCAATATCGAACACGACTGATAAAGATGATATTGTGTTAATATTATTACCATACCCATTTATAAATTATCAAGAAGCAGAACGTTATCAACTAATAGCATATAATAATATTTGTTATTATCATTATAAATTCAATGAATCGGTTGAGTTAATCCAATAAGAAAGGAACTAATTATGAAATTAAAAAAATTACTATGTGCATTTTGCGCTGTTATTATGATTGTGTCTTTGTCAGTAACTTCTGTTTTTGCGGTTGGTAAGGATACTAATTTAGATGATTCCGGTACAGAAATTTCGGCGAATATTCAAGGTGCTGATGCCTCATTAACAAGAGCAGGCGATTCAGGAGCTTATGCAGTGTCTCGTGGAAATACCGATATTATAGATGATAATCATATGTTTAATAAATCCGTAGAAGTATGGTGCGTATCTAAAACTTGGTTATCATCTTATTTTTCAAATACACCAGACGGAATACCTGATTGGACACTAATGGCAATGTGTCAAATGCGGGTTTCTAACGGAAGTCCAAGTTATGTTTCATCTCCTACGGCATCTTCATATAATCAAACCAGCACTACTGCAACTACAAAAAAAGTTAATGCGAAAGATGGTGGTAACGCTTCTGCAACAGGATATCATACTGTTAAAGATTATAATGGGAAAATAATATGGAATACAGAAACTAAAGCAACTGAACGTTTCTAAATATAAATTTTATCTTCTAATAAAATACTGATTCATTGAAAGAAGATGTAATTATCGACCTCTTCTCAGACTGTAGAAAAATCCTGCTCTGGTTTTCGCCGAAACAGGGTTTTTCTACAAACGAACCGCTTGCATCGGCAGGCGGTTTTGTTATATCCAAACACAATTTTGATTGACTTTGATTGACTTTGGAATTATAATTAAAGCACAGTATTAAAGAAACGGTGATTGATATGTTGAGTGAACAACTAAAGATAATCAGAAAAGCCAATAAGTTTACCCAGCAGGAGCTTGCGGATGCAATCGGAATTGAGCGCTCCACCTATGCTTCTTATGAAACGGGAAGAAATAAACCGGATGTTGTTCTTTTTAAAAGGATTGCAGATGTCTTCGGCGTAAGCTCTGATTTTATACTTGAAATCGACACAACTGCTCCTCTTAATATGGAGGATATTCCTGTACAGTATAAGAAAAAAAGCGGTAATAAGCTTGTAAGCACGCTTTCAAAAGAGGAAAAGAGCGTTCTTGCAAAGTACAGACTTTTGTCCGACAATAAGAAAACAGAACTTGTTGATTTTCTTGAAAAGAACACAGCTTTGAAATAATTTATATGATAACAAAAAATCCTGCCAGGCAGGATTTTTTGTTTATAGGTAAACACAAAAACACACCTTTTATGGCAATTTTTTCGGGTGAATTAAGATATAATTTTTTCTAATGCATTAGCGGTTGAAATTTTCGTCGATTTATAATAATATATTATCGGTGATTATATGTTTATATGCCCTGTTTGTAAAAACGAACTCAATAAAACGGGAAAATCTCTTATCTGCTCAAACGGTCATTGCTTTGATATGGCGAAAAGCGGATATGTAAATCTTTTACTTAAAAGCACAGGCGGAAACCACGGCGACAATAAGCTTATGGTATCGGCAAGGCGTGATTTCCTCGATAAAGGATATTATGAGCCGTTGCGTGAGGCGATTGTTAAAATGTGCCGTGAGTTTACGACTACCGGCGATATAATAGTCGATTGCGGCTGCGGCGAGGGATACTATACCTCGAAAATAGCCGAAGTATTACCCGATAGGACGGTTTGCGGCTTTGACATTTCAAAGGATGCTCTTGCGGTAGCGGCAAAGAGGAATAAAACCGTTGAATATGCCGTTGCAAGCTCGTTCGATATTCCGTTACCCGACAGCTGTGCCGATATGATAACCGAAATTTTTTCTCCGCACAGCGAAAAGGAATTTTTAAGAATATTAAAGCCCGACGGCCGTATGCTTATGGTAATTCCGCTTGAAAACCATTTGCTTGAATTAAAGCAGGCGGTTTATGACAAGGCTTATAAAAATGAGCCGTCATCCTTTGAAATAGAGGGCTTCAAGCTCTTAAAGAGCGAGAGGGTTGAATACACAGCAGACATAGCCTGCACGGAGGATATTAAAAATTTGTTCGCAATGACCCCATATTATTACAAAACGGGCGAAAAAGAGCAGGCAAGGTTAAATACTTTACAGAGACTTAGCGTAACCTTGAGCTTTGAAGTGCTTTGTTACGGCTTGTAAAGTATAATGTTATTGCAGTTTTCCAAACTTTAATGTATAATAAAGAGTAGACGTAATTTAGGAATGGAACAGAGGTGCTTTGATTATGGAAAAGAACAGCGTTAAAATCAATATAGCAGGAGTGGATTACTCACTCAGAACAGACGAAAGCGTTGAGCTTACAATGGAGCTCGCAAAGGAGATTGACTCCAAAATAAACGAGATAAGAACGGAAAATCCTTTCATTTCCACAAGTCAGATTGCAGTGCTTATAGCACTTGAATACGGCTGTAACTGCAAAAAGGCCGAAAAGAAAACTGAGGAGCTTCGTGCAGATATGAAAAATTATCTTGAGGACACCGCAAAGGCACAGTCCGAAAGAGATTTCTATAAAAGAGAAATTGACAGAATGAAAGCAGATGCGAAAGCAAAATCAAATCAGATAAATCTGTTTTCCGAAGATCAATGATGGCTGAAATTCTTGCGCCGGCAGGCAATTTTGACTCTCTTGTTGCGGCGGTGCGGAGCGGTGCAAACGCCGTGTATTTCGGCACGGGTGCTTTTAATGCAAGAAGAAATGCCGACAATTTCGACGGCGACGGGCTTAAAAGGGCGGTTGATTTTTGCCATCTCCATTCGGTAAAATGCCATATTACGCTTAACACGCTTGTTTCGGACAGTGAATTTTCGGAGCTTGAAAAAACCGTGCGTCTGATATGCGAAAGCGGAGTAGATGCCGTCATAGTTCAGGATTTGGGCGTTGCGAGGATAGTAAAAAGTATCTGTCCCGAGATGGAAATGCATGCCTCAACCCAGCTTTCAACAGGAACGCTTGAGGGAATTAGGGCGCTTGCCGATTTGGGCTTTTCAAGGGCGGTTTTGCCCAGAGAACTTTCAAAATCAGAAATTAAATATATAGCCGAAAATTCACCCATAGAGCTTGAAGTGTTCGTCCACGGCGCACTTTGTATGAGCGTGTCGGGTCAATGCCTTTTGTCTGCAATGCTCGGCTCACGAAGCGGAAACAGAGGACTTTGCGCACAGCCTTGCAGATTGCCGTTTCAAATTGACGGCGGTACGGGTACGGATTTGAGCTTAAAGGATTTGTCGCTTGTCGAATATCTTTCGGAGCTTTCCGATATGGGCATAGCTTCCTTCAAAATCGAGGGAAGAATGAAACGTCCCGAATACGTTTCGGCGGCGGTTACAGCTTGCAGGGAAAGCCTTGACGGAGCATACACACAGCAAAGGCAGAATGAATTGCAGTCGCTGTTTTCACGCTCAGGCTTTACGGATGGCTATTATATATCCTCTCTCGGACGGAATATGTTCGGTAAAAGAGAAAAAGAAAACGTAACCTCTGCGACAACGGAATTACTTAAAAAATACGAAAAAACATACGAAAAAGAAAAGCCCGTACATAAGGTGGATTTTGTGTTCACGGCTTGTGAAAACGAAGCACCGACGCTTGCCGCAAAGACGGGCAGAATTAACGCTTTTAAGCAGGCGGATATTGTCTGTGAAAAGGCGATAAACAGGCCTTTGACAGAGGAAGCGGTCAAAACACAGCTTGAAAAGTGCGGCGGAACTGTCTTTTATTCGGGAGAAATACATACGGATATTTCCGACGGCATAAGCATTCCCGTTTCGACGATAAACGCTTTAAGACGTGAGGTTTTGGCAGAATTATCGGAAAAATTGACCGAAGTCTCCGAAAGAGAATTAAACGAATTCGATTTTCGTTTGCAGGACAGGGAGAGGGGGAGCAAAAAGCTCTATCTCTGCTTTAATAATATCGAAAGCATACCCGAAAACGCTTCCTGTGACAGAATGTTCCTGCCGCTTGATACCGATAGGAGCGTTTTGGAAAAATATTCGGCCGGTGTGAGCGTGCCGAGAGGAATTTTCGGAAATTACGATAAGATAGTTGAGAAAATCAGAAAAAGCGGTGCAAAATACGCCATTTGCAACACCCTTGACGCCGTTTGTGCGGCGAAAGAGGCAGGAGTTGAGATAATCGGGGGTCCGTTTTTGAATGTATTTAACTCTCAATCATTAAAGGTTTTGGAAAAGCTCGGAATTAAAGAAGCGGTTTTGTCATATGAATTGACTGTTGCGAAAATTTCACAGCTTTGCGGAAACGTCAAGCGAGGCTGCACCGTTTACGGCAGGACTCCGCTTATGCTTACGAGGAATTGCCCAGTTAAAAACGCAAGGACCTGCGCCGAGTGCAAAAAAAGCAGCTCCTTGACCGACAGAAAGGGGATTTCATTCCCCGTGATTTGCGAAAACGGCTTTTCACAGCTTCTCAATTCAAGACCTACATATATGCTCGACAGATTGTCGGAAATTAAGAACACGGATTTTGATATAATGTTTTTCACGTTTGAAACAAAAAAACAGGCGGCAGAGATTATATCCGATTATAAAAAGCACTCTGCGCCCGACGGCGAATTTACCCGAGGACTTTTTTACAGAGGAGTAGAATAATGAAAGAACTTAAAATCAAAAAAGTAAGAGAAAACGCAAAGCTTCCCACAAGGGCAACCGAGGGCTCGGCAGGCTATGATTTATATGCCTGTATCGATAAGCCGTTGACCCTAAAGGCAGGCGAAACCGCAATAATTCCTACGGGTATCGCAATAGGACTTGACGATCCGCACTATGCTGCGTTTATCTATTCAAGAAGCGGTATAGCAATAAAGCACGGAATAGGACTTCTCAATTCCGTAGGTGTTATCGACAGCGATTACAGAGGCGAAATTTGCGTCGGCGTTATCAATCAGATTTCGGAAGCCTATGAAATTCAACCGTTTGAAAGAGTTGCACAGATGATTATAAAGCCCGTTGAGCTTCCCGAGCTTACAGAGGTGTCGGACTTGGACGAAACCTCAAGAGGCGCAGGCGGCTTTGGCTCGACAGGCACAAAATAAAAAATTTCAAATTATGCAATAATCGACCGAATAACTAACGGAGGATAAAAATGACAGCAGATAATTTATGTATGGGTTGTATGAAGGAGACAGGAAATGTACAGCAGTGCCCCTTTTGCGGATTTCATAACGATACGGCTGCACCTGCACCGTATTTGCCCTTGAGAACCGTTATAGGCGAAAGATACACTGTCGGCAAGGTAATTTCAGCGTCGGGCGACGGCGTTACATATATTGCTTGGGATAACGAGAGCAGGGAAACCGTAACAGTCCGTGAATTTTTGCCTGTTGAGAATATAACAAGACTGCAAGGACAGACTGAGGTTATTGTAAACGAGGACAGCAGACTTGTCTTTTATGACAGCGTGCGTGAATTCCTCGCTCTTAACAGAAAGCTTGCAATGAGCAGAAACCTTTCTGCGCTTATCCCCGTTATCGATATAATTGAGGAAAACAACACAGCGTATGCGGTAAGCGAATATCTTGAAACGATTACCTTGAGGGATTTTCTCTTAAAGAGCAGAACGGGCTATCTTGGCTGGGACAAGGTTAAAACCCTTATGATGCCTGTGCTTACAACGGTCGCTTCGCTTCATTCAATGGACATTTACCACAGAGGCATTTCGCCGAATACGCTTGTTCTCGGAAGAGACGGCAAGCTTCGTCTGACAGGATTTATGATCTCCTCCGCACGTTGTCTTAAAACAAGAGTTAAGCCGGAAATGTTCCCCGGCTATGCCGCAATCGAGCAGTATCACGATGTTGACGATACGGGTGCGTGGACTGATGTTTACGGTATTGCAGCCGTAATTTACAGAGCGCTTATCGGAAGCACACCGGCAGAGGCTTCCGAGAGAATAACCAACGATAAGCTTATGATTCCGCCGAGATTTGCCGAGGCATTGCCTGCATATCTTGTATCGGCTCTCGATCACGCTCTTACAATCGAACCGGGCGACAGAACAGCTACCGTAGACGAACTTCGTGAAGAGCTTTCGGGCTCGCCGAGCACTATGGCGTCAAACGCTATCCACGAGGTAAGAGAACGTGAGGTTGAAGCTCCTACAACGACAGAGGACGAGGTTACCGAAAGAAAACGCCTTGAAAAGCTTGCACGTCAGGAGCAGCAGAAGCACGAGCAAATTAAAATGGCGCTTATTGCGTTTGCGATTTGCTTGGGTATCGGTGTTTTGGCTCTCGGAGGATGGATGACATATGACCATTTCAAAAACAATCCCAATGAGCCTACCACAGAAGGCGTTGCACCGATGATTGAAGTGCCGAACTTTGTCGGACAGAGCTATTCGAGAATTTCCAATGACGAGGTTCAGAAAACACGCTTTAAGTTTACGGTTGATTATCAGTATTCCGACAGCGCCGAAGCAGGCGTTATAATCGGGCAAAACCTTGAAGCGGGAACTCAGACAGAGCAAGGCTCCGAGCTTAAATTGACCGTCAGCAAGGGTATTGAATACGTTACGCTTATCGACGTTTCGGGTATGGATTACAACAAGGCATTCAACCTTTTGACCGAGGCAGGTTTCGTATGCAAAAAGGTCGAAAAGAACAACGACGGCTCGCACACGGCAAACGAGGTTATTACGGTAACGCCCGAGGCAGGTAAGGAATATGAGCGTGGTAAGGAAATCTACGTTCAGGTTTGGGGTGCTCCTCCGACAACAGCCACGACAACAAAGAAAAGCCTGCTCGGCGAATTAGGCGGCGGTCTTTTCTGATAAAAACAGAAGTAAATATAATTATGAGTCTTATGAGTGGGCTGAGTGTTCATAAGGAAGTATTGGTTTCTCGCATAAAAATCCATAATGCTTTTGCCAAAAAGCCTCGCAAGGCGACAGCCTTGCATCATTTCTTGGCTTCGGCATAAAAAATTTTTATAACTACGAAACTGCAATGCACTTCAAAATAATATATTTTTGATGCAAGAAAAGGCAAACCCCGCAGATAATGCTAACGCATATCTGAGGGGTTTAACGAATTATTGCGCAAAAAGATGTTGTTTTGAAGCAAAACTTCCTTATGAACACTCAGCCTTTTCATAAGGCTCTTTTTTTGACAATTTTTTTGGCGCTTTCGGTGTAATATTTCGTTGAAAGGAATGATTAAATGAATGTTAAAACAGAAATAAACGGCACGTCGGTCACAGCCTTTTTAAGCGGAGAAATTGACCATCACAACGCACCGCAAATAAGAGAGGCAATTGATGAATGTGTGGCTTTTCGTCAACCGGAAAGACTGATACTCGATTTCGGAGATGTAACCTTTATGGACAGCTCGGGGATAGGGCTTGTTATGGGCAGATACAGGCTTATCGAGGGCAAAAACTGCTCATTTTATATCGTCAATCTGTCCGAGCACGCATACAGGGTTATGCAGCTTGCAGGACTTGAAAAAATAGCGGTATTGAAAAAGAAAGCGAGGGAGTCGGTAAAATGAAATACTTAAACGAAGTGAAAATTCAGCTTGAAAGCCGTTCGGTAAATGAGGGCTATGCACGTCTTGCGGTGTCGTCGTTTGCCGCACAGCTTGACCCTACGGTCGAGGAAATAAACGACATAAAAACAAGCGTCAGCGAGGCGGTAACTAACTGCATTGTTCACGCTTACAAGAATAAGGTCGGCAAGATTTACATAACCGTCAGAATTTTTGAAAACTCGGTTGTTGAAATAAAAATCCGTGATAAGGGGTGCGGAATTGAAAATATCGAACAGGCTATGCAGCCGCTTTACACCTCGCTTGGAGGGGACAGGGCAGGACTCGGCTTTACAGTAATGGAAAGCTTTTCGGATAAAATCAAGGTTCGTTCAAGGGTAAATGTGGGTACGACTGTAACAATCATCAAAAAAATTAAAGGCAGAAACGCTTTGTAATGACTCGTGATGAGCTGATAAGCAATAATTTAGGGCTTGTCCATTCCTGCGCAAACAAATTCAGGAACAGGGGTATCGAATATGACGATTTGTACTCGGCAGGATGTCTCGGGCTTGTCAAGGCGGCAGACGGCTTTGACGAAACGCTCGGATACCGTTTTTCAACCTATGCCGTGCCTGCGATTTTAGGCGAAATTAAGCGGCTTTTCAGGGACGGCGGAGCAGTCAAGGTCAGTCGTTCATTAAAGGAAAAATCAAGAGAAGCTGTAAGGCTGCGTGATGAGCTTTCCGTGTCGCTCGGCAGAGAGCCGACAGTTTCGGAATTGTCCGAAAGGCTCGGAATAAACGAGTTTGAGACGGTTGAGCTGTTAAATATCGCTGTACCGCCTGCGTCGCTTACCGCAACCGACGAGGAGGGGGAACGTCAAATCGATATTCCCGTTGACTTCGGCGAAGAGCAGATACACAATTCAATAGCACTGCGGGAGATAATCGGTAAAATGCCCGAAAGCGACCGACGGCTTATAGAACTTCGATATTACAAGGGCTTAACACAGACTGTTACGGCGGAAAAATTAGGACTTTCACAGGTGCAGGTGTCACGCAGAGAGCGTTTATTGCTTCAGGAAATGCGCAGGAAAATGACAGGATAGATTTAGTAGTGGAAATTTTCAAGAAAGTATGTTATTATATATAAGTCGACGTGTGTCGAGTTTGTGAGGTGTAGCATATGAATTTTGAAAAAAATCACTTTATAAAAAAGATATTCGCAACTGTTTTGGCAATCGTGATTGCGGTGCTATCGTTGTCATCTTGCTCCACGAAGGTCAAAACCTCGGTGTCTGCCGCTTCCGAAATCAACGAAGCCGCTTATTCCGCACGCAACAATCACATTACAAATACGAATTCCTTAATTTATGTTGCAAAGTCGGGCTTGCTTGAACTCTATTTTGACAGAACAACCTACAACGTTGCAATTAAGGATACAAGCACAAACAAAACCTGGTATGCGCTTCCCGTAGCTTCCGACGGCGACGAAACCACACCTGCGGCGGTGCTTGAAATGACACTCTCCTCAGATGGCGGAAAGTATAAGCTCAATTCGCAGGATAACTCGGTTGCGTTTTCCTCGGCTTCTTTTAAGCCTGTAAACAACGGTATTCAAGTTACCTATAATATGGCTCTGACCGCCGAGAATGCGCTTAAAGCCTATAACGAGGTTGGAAACGGAGAAATCTATGCTTCCGTCAGCGTTACCTTCTCGCTTGCGGACGGCGCATTTTACGCTAAAATCAACAGCGGCGACATAACCGTAAGCAAGGGCTATGTAATTGAAAAGCTTGAGCTTCTCAACTATTTCGGTGCGTCAACCGTTGCAGAGAGCGACGACTATATCTTTGTTCCCGACGCAAGCGGTGCGCTTATTATGACAGGCAGCGGTGCGACGGACGCTTATGAATCAAGAAGCTATTCCGTTTACAGCAAGGATAAGGCATTGAAGCAGGCTTCGACAGATGAAATATCAGCGGACGCTATTATGCCCGTATTCGGTATGAAATCTTCGCAAAACGCCTTTCTCGGTATAGTTTTAAGCGGAGATACGGTAGCCGATATTACTTCGCACAGGAAGGTTTATAACGAGGGCGGCACATACAACCGTGTCGGCGCAAGTTTTAGGATAACCGATGTTTCCTATATCACAAATTCAACAGGCAAAAAGACCACAAGATATGTCGGCGAGACTTATACAGGCGAAATAAATATCTGTTACAGATTTTTGTCGGGCAAGAACGCAGTTTATTCGGGACTTGCTTCTGCTTGCAGAGAGGTGCTTATAAGAGAGTCTGTTATCCCGTCAAAGGTTGCTGAAAGCACAGACCACATTCCGCTTATGCTGACCGTACAGGGTGCGATAGCGAAGAATTCCGCACATTCCTATAAGACCTTGTCCGACTATGAGCAAACGCTTGACCTTCTCGGACAGCTGAAGGCAAAGGGCGTAAACAGTATCACCTTGAGATATAAGGGTATGCTTGACGGTGCGGATAATCAGGATGAAATATCCTCGGCTTCTCCGATTAAATCGCTCGGCAGCAAAAAAGACTTTGCGGCACTTGAGCAGTATGTTAAGACGCAGAAGTTTACAATGTTTACCGATTTGAGCCTTGTAAATTATAACAAAAAAGGCTCTTCGTCATTGGCTGCTTACGATATAACGGGCGAAAAGCTCAGAACAGATTATAGTAACATTTATTCCTCTGTTGCGGGAAAGGAAAACAGGACAAGCTATGCGCTCAATCTTTCAAAGCTTGAGGACGGCGTGCTTTCCTTTATAAAAAATAACAAGAATTATCAGGTTGACGGTTACAGCATAAACGATGTCGGAAGCAGTCTTTATTCGGACTATTCTGGCGAAAAGCACACAAGAAGCAATGCGGTCAATATAATTACCTCGCAGCTTTCCGTGCTTGGCAACAACCATCAAATGATGATTGAAAACGGCAATTTCTGTATGCTTTCCAATGCAAACGCCGTTGTAAATCTTCCGACTAAGACAGCCTACGAGGAGGACGGTGCGGTTTACAGAGCAATTCCGTTTGCGCAAATCGTTCTTCACGGAATAGTTGATTATTCGAATGAGCCGATAAACCTGAGTGAAAATTCAAAGCAGGCGTTTCTTAAATCAATCGAGTACGGTGCAATGCCGTCGTATGAATGGACTTACGCAAAGACTGATAATGAGGAATTTGACGCAAAGTACAATTATGAGTCGCAGATAACGCAGGCGGCAGATAACTATACGTTCGCCGATAACACAATAGGTAATCTCCGTTCGGCAAGAATTACAAACCACTATCAAATCCAAAACGGAGTTTACTGCACGGAATACAACAACAGCATTGTTATCTATTTCAACTACAATTCCGAAGCGGTTACGGTAAACTCAATTACCGTTGAGTCTATGAGCTGTATCAGAGCTAACTGATAACACATAACGGAATGTGTCGGAGTTTTCGGCATATTCCGTTGTTTAATATTTACCGAAAGAAGCAATTTCAAGTGAAAACGAATTATCAAGCCTTAATGGAAAATGAATTTGAAAAAATCGAGGGTACGGGTAAAAAGCCTGTGCTTTTGCTTCAATGTTGCTGTGCTCCGTGTTCAAGTGCCGTTATTGAAAGGCTTCGGGAGCATTTTACGGTTAAGCTTTATTTTTACAATCCGAATATATATCCCGAAGCGGAATATCAAAAACGCCTTGAGCAGTTTGATAAATTGCTTTCCGACGGCTTCGGAGAGGGGATAGAGCAAGTGCCGTCGGAGTATGACCAAGCGGAATTTTTCGATTTTGTCAAAGGCTTGGAAAACGAAAAAGAGGGCGGAGCAAGATGCGCAAAGTGCTTCGTTTTAAGGCTTCGTGAAACCGCAAGGAAAGCAAAGGAAATCGGCGCAGATTATTTCTGCACAACGCTTACCGTAAGCCCTCATAAGAACGCCGAGGTCATTAACAGTATCGGAATAAAGCTGCAAGAGGAGTACGGCGTAAAATATCTCTTGTCCGATTTCAAGAAAAAAGAGGGCTATAAGCGTTCAACCGAGCTTTCAAAGCAATTTGACCTTTACAGGCAAAACTATTGCGGATGCAAATTTTCAATGTGGTTTGACGGGGAAAATTCAGACAATAAATAAAAAATGGAACTGTAAAAATAAGCTTTACAGTTCCTTTTTTATATACAATAATAATTCAGATCCCAGCAGGGAATGTATCTGTGGTGTCGCAGATATATTTTGTAATCGGGGTTTAATTCGAGTATTTTAAGCGGTATTGAGTATATGTCCTCGCTTTTGTGATAGGCGGCTATATTGAGCTTCGGCTTTAACTCTCTAAATGTCTTTTCACAGCAACGCAGCATTTCATTTTCACAGCCCTCAATATCGGCTTTCAGGTATGTTACGGGGAAATCCTCGCACAGATAATCCACCGTGCAGACCCTTGTTTCGTCGCCCGAGTCGGAAATTGCGTTTCTCCGTCCGCTTTTTCCGTTAAAATAAACCGTCTTGTTTTCGTCGAGTATTCCGCAGTTTATGAAATAAAAATTATCTTTGTCGGGGAAATGCTCTTTTAGCTTTCTAAAGCTCTTTTTATCAGGCTCAACCGCCTTTACAGACGAATATTTGCCGCCCGTGTAATGTAGAAATTCATCAACGGTATCGCCCTTGTATGCACCGAGATCAAGATAGCTTTCGTTTTCTCCCAATTTGAGAATGTTATAAAACGCTTCGTCTTTATCCGTTTCGTTTGCGAAAAGATATGACAGCTCGCCCGTTAAGCTGAAATTGAGAAAATCTGTGAAAACAAGCTTAGACTTCTCATCTGCAAGCACCGAATAAACCCTTTCAAGCTCCGATTTGTGCGAAACGATAAATTCCCTGTTCAAAAAAGCTTCGCCGAAAGCCGGAACGCAGGGAACAAGCAATTTATGCCTTCTTGAAAGCTTTAGTATATTTTCAATGACCTCTTCCCTTTGCGAAGCGAAGCCGACGGTGATTACGAAGTCCGAAAATTCATTTTCAAAGTCCGAAACGCCCTTGACCTTAAAGCCTCTGAAGTATCTGTCCCTGACAAAGCCGTCCGAAGCCATAACTCCCGACAGCTTAATTCCGAGCCTTTCATATTCGTCAATAACCCTGTCCGCACCGTTGCCCGTGCCGTAGAGAATTATCGGTAAGTCCGTTTCTTTGAGATATTCCCAAGCGGATTGATTTTTCAAAATTTCCTCAATCATCATTTTCTCCGTAATGCTTTATAATGTCTAATTTTATCACACACGGTCATCTTCGTCAAAATAATTTCTAATATCCTCCAAAACTTTTTTCTCAATCCTCGAAACATAAGAACGTGAAATTTTAAGCTCCTTTGCGATTTCTTTTTGCGTTTTCGGGAAACAGCCGTTCAGCCCGTAATGCTTTATCAAAATCGCCTTTTCTCTGTCGTCGGGCATTTCGGAAATGTATTTACGGAGTTTTTCGATTTTCATTTTTTGATATATGTCGTCGCAAACTGTGTCGTCGGTGTAAATAGTCTCCGAAAGCGTCAACGGATTGCCCTCGGGGTCGGTGTCGATAGGCTCACTCATCGAAATATCCTGTGAAGTTTTCTTTTGATTTCTGAAATACATCAATATTTCATTCTCAACGCACCTTGCGGCATAGGTCGCAAGCCGTGTCCCTTTATCGGGCTTAAAGCTGTTTACCGCCTTGATAAGACCGATTGTGCCGACGGATATTAAATCGTCTTGGTCGGAATAATTGGAATAATATTTTTTGATAATATGCACCACAAGCCGCAAATTGTGCTCTACAAGCTCATCTCTTGCCGTTTCATCTCCGTTTTGCAAGCGTTCAAGTGCCTCACGCTCCTGCTTTGCGGTCAAGGGTTTCGGAAATGAGCCTTGATTTTGAATGTGAAGCATAAGGTAGAACATATTTGCAAAAATCGATTGGAACAATAAAGCCAACAAAAAAATCACACCCTTTCTCAAGATAATATGAGCAAAAGGTGTGAAATTTGCAAGTCCGAATATTAAATTAAACCGTAAGAGCCGTTATAATGCTTGAATAGAGCTTAACGGGGTCTTTAAGATAATTATCCTTAATTGTCTGCGCCTGAAGGCTGTCTCCCGCAAAGAGAGTAAGGCGCATAAGCTCGTCGTTACCGCTCATAAGCGAGAACACCACATTATATCCGCCGTTGTCGAGCTTAATTATGTCAACCTTATTTTCCTTTTCAACTCTCTTAAAGGTCATAAGCTTAATAGCCGAGTTTACAGCACGCTCTCTGACGGTAATCGGCAAGGTCGTTTCAAGGCTTTCCGCAATTTCTCTGCCCCTCGGAAGAATAACAAAGCATTCCTCGTCGTTTTCAATAACCGTATCAATACTTGCGTTTGAGAGCAATTCCGTCAAAGCCTGATTTACTTCAAAGTAGTTTGCAAGTCCGTTTTCAAGCACCGCATCATTGAGCTGACTTTTTTCAAGCGGTTTGTCTATTGTTTTAAGCAGGTAACAGATAAGCAGGCGAATTTCCTCACGGTTGCGAAGTCCGCCCAATTCAATTCCTGCGTCAAATGCGTCAAATTCCATAATGTTCTCCAATTAAATATTTAATTACCTTCTAATTTTACCCTACCTAATAAAATTTGTCAATTTACTCAAACAATTATTTGCATTGCGTTATATAAGTGTGATACAATAAAATGTAAAATTATGTTTCGACAAAAGGGTGCATTATGGAAGTTGCTGTTATCGGGTATTGCCTGCGCCGTTGCATTAAAACAACAGAATAAAAATATCGGCGTTACAGTCTACGAAAAGATGCCGAGAATACTCAAAAAAATTCTTGTCACGGGAAACGGAAGATGCAATCTTACAAACGAAAACTCGTCAAAGGAATTTTTCAGAGGCGATACGGAAATTTTGACAGACGCTTTTTCAAAATATCCGCCCAAGAGCAACATTGAGTTTTTCAATTTCTTAGGTCTTTTGACAAGGACGGAGGCACAGGGCAGGGTTTATCCCGTCTCGGGACAGGCTTCGGCTGTGGTAAACGCTTTGTTGTGTGAGGTCAAAAGGGCAGAAATTAAAGTGCTGACCGATACCGAAATAACAGAAATTAAGCGTACTCAAAACGGCTTTTTGTTAAACGGAAAGTATAAGGTTGACAAGCTTGTTATAGCTTCGGGAGGAAGTGCCGCAAGAGCTCAAGGCACAGACGGCGGCTCGTTTAAGCTTCTCAAGAGCTTGGGCGTAAAAATCGTACCGCCCGTTCCTGCTTTGACAGGCGTTATAATCGACGGCTTTCCGAAATCGGTAAAGGGAGTCCGCAATATCTGTACGGCAGAGCTTTTTGTTGACGGCGAGAGCAGATATAAAGAAAAGGGCGAGGTTCAATTCAACGATTACGGCGTGTCGGGTATTCCGATTATGCAGCTTTCGGGAATTGTCGCAGAGAATAAGGGGAAAAACATAACCCTTTGCCTTGACCTTTTACCCGATATAAACGAAAATGAGCTTGCGAAGTTTTTGCTTTCACAAAAGAAAAAATTTACCGACAAAACCGCCGAGGAATTGGCTTCGGGAATTTTACCGAAAGCACTCGGAAGTTATGCTTTGTTTGCATCAAATATCAAGAACGCTCAGCCGATAGGAGATATACCGGACGGCAAAATCAAAGCTTTTTCAAGCAAGGTTAAAAATCTTCAATTAAAGGCGGTGGGAGTTCGTGGCTTTGAGTTCGCTCAGGTAACCTCGGGCGGAGTGCCGAAAAGCGAAATAAATCCCCATACGCTTGAATGTAAAAACGTCAAAGGCTTATATGTTACGGGCGAAGCTGTGAATGTTTACGGCTTGTGCGGCGGACACAATCTTCAATGGGCGTGGAGCTCGGGACGGCTTTGCGCAGAGGCAATATTAAAGGAGAATACCGTTGTTAAGAATAAATGAAATTAAGCTTCCGCTTGACTATGAGGACGAGCAGAACGATTTGAAAAAAGAAGTCGCAAGACTTTTGAAAATTAAAAGCGGCGACATCAAAACGCTTGAAATATACAAAAAGAGCGTCGACTCAAGGAAGAAGAATGATATAAAATTCATCTTTTCCGTTGATATTACCGTTGACGGCGACGAAGAAGCGTTGCTTATGCGAAGCTCTGCACCGAGAGTTCAAAGGGTAGAAAAATACGTTTATACCTTGCCCGAAAACAAAAGAACTTCACAGCTTCGACCTGTTGTTGTCGGCTTCGGACCTGCCGGAATGTTCGCTTCGCTTATGCTTGCAAGAGCAGGCTTAAAGCCGTTGATAGTCGAGCGTGGTCAAAAAGTTGACGAGAGAACGAAAAGCGTTTATGCCTTTTGGAAGGACAGGGTGCTTAATGCCGATTCGAACATTCAGTTCGGCGAGGGCGGAGCAGGTACTTTTTCCGACGGAAAGCTTACAACGGGAATTAAGGACAGCAGAGTAAGAGAGGTCTTTTGCGAGTTCTGCCGTAACGGCGCACCGGAAGAAATAATGATTTCCGCTTTGCCGCATATCGGAACGGACAAGCTAAAGGGCGTTGTAAAGTCCTTGAGAGAAAAGGTTATTTCACTCGGCGGCGAGTTCAGATTTGAAACAAAGCTTACCGATATAATCGTATATAACGGCTCTGTTCAGGGCGTTACGCTTACCGAGAAAAACGGAAAAACTTATGATTATGAAACCGATACCGTTATTTTGGCCATCGGTCATTCGGCGAGAGATACCGTTGAAATGCTATACAACAAAGGTGTGCCGATGCTTCAAAAGCCGTTTTCCGTCGGTGCAAGAATTGAGCATAAACGGGAAATGATAAATGAGTCGCAGTACGGCAAATTTGCAAATCATCCGAGGCTCGGTGCTGCAAGCTATAAGCTTGCCTGTCATCCGCAAGGCGGCAGAGGAGCGTACACCTTTTGTATGTGCCCGGGCGGTACGGTCGTGTGTGCTTCGAGTGAGAAAAATACGGTTGTTACAAACGGTATGAGCGAGTACGCAAGAGATAAGGAAAATTCAAACTGTGCCGTGCTTGTCGGAATTTCTCCTGAGGATTTCAATTCGGACCATCCGCTTGCAGGAATGTATATGCAGCGTGAAATCGAAGAAAAAGCCTTTTTGATGGGCGGCGGAGATTATTCCGCACCGTCGCAGCTTGTAAAAGACTTCTTGAATAATGTTGCTTCGACAGGCTGTAAAAATGTTAAGCCGTCCTTTCCGACAGGCGTAAAATATACAAATTTAAGGGCTTTGCTTCCCGAAAAGGTTACAAACACAATGTGCGACGCCCTTGTTAAGATGGATAAAATGCTTTCGGGTTTTGCTTGCGACGATGCATTGCTGACAGGTCCCGAAACAAGAAGCTCTGCACCTGTTCGCATTGTTCGTGATGAGTTTATGCAGACAAAAATCAGAGGCTTGTACCCTTGCGGAGAGGGTGCAGGCTATGCAGGCGGTATAGTGTCGGCAGGTGTCGACGGAATTAAGGTTGCCGAGGCAGTTCTCGGCGATGAGAGGTAAAAAAATATGATAAATGTTATGCCCAAATGGGGTCCTTATTCAAAAAAGTATTTTGGAATTTCAAAAATAGTCGATCACAAAAGCGAAAACGGTGTTCGGTTTGACCTTGTGGTGCTTCCGTGCGTTTCAAACACGGACGCTAAAGTTCCGAATGTTACAATCCCCGTCGGAGTTCATCCGTGGGAGTGTAAGAGCGACTATTCCTACTATTCTTACAGGCAGGACATCGAATGGAAGGACGTTATCTATTCCGATGTTTCGTTTACAAGGCTTGACGACCATTCAACGCTTGTCAGAACGGAAATTTTCAACAATTCCGAGATGATGCAGAATTGCCTTGTCAATTTCTTTTCCTCCGTTCAGTTCCCGACTGTCAACAGAGTAACACTTACCTTGCCCGAAAAGTGCGACTTCAAAAAGGCACTCGATTATGAAGCTTATGAATACAACACCTCACGTCCGTGGGATAAGGAAACTATGGACGCTATGCACAAGGGCGAGTTCTTCGACGACCGATTTTATCTTCATAAGGGCTTGGGAGACAGAGATAACAACAGATATATTCTTCCGAAATACTCAAAGCTTGGCGAAGAAAAAAATGATACAATTATCTATAATTTTGACCTTAAAAACAACTATAACAATGCTGTTTTAACGGTCAGATACCGCACAACCTCTGTAAAGGCTTCTAACTTTACAATCAACGGAAAATCCTTTAACTTCAAGGCTTGCGACGATTTGCAGCTTGCTGAAATTCCGCTTGGAGCGTTAAACGAAGAAAAATTTACGTTAAAGCTCATTTCCGAGGGAACGGGCGGTATTGAATTTGACTTTTTTGCAATAACCGAGGCAGAGGACAGCAAAAAAATCACAACCGCAATAGAAAAGAATAATTTTATGCCGACGGTAATGTGCGAGGAAAACGAAAACGGAAAAACCGTCAAAATGAAATATCAGGATATATCCGATACCTTTGTTTTGAGAACGTTTAATGCTCAAACAAGACTTCGTGAAATTCCGACAGGCTGTCTTGAGGACGTTCCGACCCCGAGAATTTCGCAGCCCGATCCGAGCTTCGACAATATGATGGAGACTTTTTCGGGCGAGTTTTCGTGGAAGCATTCCGACGAGGGATATTATCAAAACACGCTTGTACATACTCTCTATGTGCCGTCTCACACAAGCCATATTGAGTACGCCGTCATTTCGGATTGCGAAACCGAATACAAAACACCCGAGGAATACGAAAAAATATATCTTTCCGCAAAAAATTCGGCTGAAAAAATAAAGCTCAATGAGGCAGGAAAAAAATACGAATTTTCAAATGAGCTTTTGCGTGCCGCTATGTTCCAAAATACGGTGTATCCGCTTTATCATCACGGAGATTTCGTGGTGCATCACACCCCCGGTAAGCGTTGGGACTCTTTCTACACTTGGGATTCGGGCTTTATCGGGCTTGAAATGAATATGTACAATCCGAAAATTGCGGAGTATATTCTCGACCTGTATTTGAGCGAGGAGGACAACAGGGACTATGCCTTTTTGCTTCACGGCTCTCCCGTTCCCGTGCATATTTATCAATATTACGATATGCTTTCCCGTACCAACGACAAGACGAAGCTTTACGCCTATTATGACCGTGTAAAGAGATTTTACGAATTTCTTTGCGGCAGGGCAGACGGCTCGACAACCGCAAAATTCAAAAGCGGTATGACAACTACCTTTGAGTATTTCTACAACTGCTCGGGTATGGACGATTTGCCGCCGCAGGTTGAAACATACAGAAAAAAGCTTCAGCTTTTGACAGCTCCGTGCATATCTTCGTCGCAGGTAATAAGATGTGCGAAAATCCTTTCTGTAATTGCCGAGCACCTCGGAAAAGCTGAGGATTCAGAGCAATACATGGCGGATATTAAACGTGTGTCCGACGGCTTGCAGAAATATGCTTGGGACGAGGAAGCAGGCTATTTCTCATATGTCGTTCACGACGAAAACGGCGAGCCTAAAGAGCAGCTGAGAAGCCAAAGCGGAGAAAATATGAACAATACAATGGACGGTATTTATCCGCTTATCGCAGGCATAACAGACGAAAATCAGACTAAAAAGCTTCTTTCTCACATTCAGAGTGAGGATGAAATGATGAGCAAGGTCGGTATTTCCGCAGTCAATATGAAAGCAGGCTATTATGCTACTAACGGCTATTGGAACGGCAACGTCTGGTTCTCGCACCAATGGTTTGTATGGAAAACAATGCTCGACCTCGGCGAAAGCGACTTTGCATATAAAATCGCAAAAACAGCTCTCGACGCTTGGAAAAAAGAGGTTGAATATTCTTATTACACCTTTGAAATGATGTCCATAACAACGGGCAGAGGCGGTTGGTTCCACAATTTCGGCGGACTTTCCGCACCCGTGAATATCTGGGCAAATGCCTATTATAATCCGGGTACATTCAGCTTCGGCTTTGATGTTTTCTGTGAGAACAGCGATTTTTCCGAGGACTTTACAAGCTTTAACGCAACCGTCAGCCATTACAACGCTAAAAGGTCAACGGTAATTGTTGTAATGAACGATAATTACGATTACAAAGTAACCGTAAACGGAGAAGAAGCCGAATTTTTAATCAGAGAAAAGGGAACGCTTGAAATTGCAATTCCCGAGGATATAAAAACGGCTGAAATATCCGTTCAGCTTGTGTAATCTTCTATGATTTTCAATATTTCTTCGTCTGTTTGAGCGCTTATACCCGATTTGATTTTGCTCTGCTCATCTTGCGGAAGCGAAGAAAGATAGACCTCGTATATTTCAACAGGCATTGAATATCCACGCTTGAAAAGAGCCAGCTTTCCGTCATATTGCGACAGCGTATAAAGCGGCGAGGGGCTTGTCGTTTCGGGCGGCGGTGTCGCTTTTTCGTATTTTGCGCCGAGAGAAAATGCGGCGACGGCAAACACCGTCAAAAGCAAAACGGAGGCGGCGGCTATGCCCTTGATAAATATCCTTTGCATAAAATCACTCCTTTGAGTTATTTTCGGCAAAAGGCTCTGAAATTAAACAATTATTCAAAATTTTATATTTTTTTATAAAACAGATGAAATAATCGCAAAATTATGTTACAATACTTTTTATGGTGAATTATAGCGTACGGAGGAACTACATATGGCAAAAAATGTGCGTACAAAACCGAAAAAACAGAAGAAACAGCTCAGTCCAAAGGCTAAGAAGGCAATTACCGCTTTGTTGGCTTTGGCTTTTACAGCACTTGTTTCTCTTGTAATAGTTTGCACATATCTGCTGATTTTTATGACCTCTTATGTCAACGGCGAGGCTAAAATCGACATTGCCGACTACAAGGAAAATCAGGCGCAGACGACAATAGTTTACGCTTACAATTCGAACGCCGAGGCGGTTGAGCTTACAAGGCTTCACGGCGAGCAGAACCGTGTTTGGACGAGTATCGACGAAATTCCCGAAAGTCTCCAAAAGGCGTATATTGCCCTTGAGGATAAGCGTTTTGAAAAGCACGACGGCGTTGACTGGATAAGAACCTTTAAGGCTGTTATTACCTTCGGTAAGGCAGGCGGCGGCTCTACGCTTACACAGCAGCTTATCAAAAACCTTACAGGCGAGAACGGCAAGACCGTAAGCCGTAAATTTTATGAAATTCTCAATGCCTTAAACCTTGAAAAGCATGCTTCTAAAGCTACGATTCTTGAGGCGTATATGAATACTGTCTATATGAGCCATGGCTGCTACGGTGTTAAAACAACGGCTGAAAAGTATTTCGGAAAGGATCTGTCCGAGCTTAATATTGCCGAGTGTGCGTCGATAGCGGCGATTACGCAAAACCCATCGACGAATGACCCCTTGCTTCATCCCGAAACAAACAGAAAAAGACAGCTTACCTGCCTTTATAATATGCTCAACGAGGGATATATCTCTCAGGAGGAATATGATGAGGCGGTTGCTTATGAGATGGTTTTCACAAACAGTGAGAATTATGTTAAAAAAGATAACGGCGATACAAAAACCGAAAACAAGGCGGCTGTTAACACCGAAATTCAGAGCTACTACGTTGACTATGTTATACAGGCTGTTATAAATGACCTTGTGTCGCAGTGCGGCTATACAAAATCGCAGGCTTCAAAGCTTATTTACAACGGCGGACTGAGAATTTACTCGGCGGTTGATACAAGTATTCAGTCACAGCTTGAGGACGTTTATGTCAACAAGGTAACAATGCCTGCATACAACAAAAATGTTCCCGACGCACAGTCGGCTATGACAATTATGGATTACAGCGGCAGAATTCTCGGAATGGTAGGCGGTATCGGCGAAAAGACGGAAAACAGAGGTCTTAACCGTGCCACAACACCGAGACAGCCCGGTTCGTCAATCAAGCCGATTTCAATTTACTCTCCTGCGATTGAGGAAAAATATGTAACATGGAGTACAAAGGTGCAGAACTACGGTGTCGCACACTACTACCCCGACGGCGGAACAGGTCCTGTAAACTACGGTAACGATCCCGGCTCTCCCGACTCTTATGTTACCGTTCAGCACGCACTTTGCGTATCATACAATACCGTTCCGGCACAGCTTCTCAGACAGATGGGCATTGATTTGAGCTATAAATACGCAACCGAGAAATTCAAGCTCACTTATTTGAACGATACCGATAAAAATATGTCGTCGCTTGCAGTCGGAGGCGCAAGTAAGGGCGTTACGACAGTACAGATGGCGGCTGCGTTTGCGGCTTTCGGAAACGGCGGTAAATACTTCGAGCCGTATTGCTATTATAAGGTTACGAACGCAAACGGCACAAAGATTTATCTTCAGCATCAGGACTCGGAGGGCGAGCAGATTATCTCTCCCGATACCGCAGATGTAATGAACAAGCTTTTGCAGACGGTTGTTACCGATGCCGCACATATGGCTACGGCACGAAATTACGGCGTTTCAGGCTTTGAGACCTTTGCAAAAACAGGTACGACGAGTGATGATAAGGACCGTTGGTTTGTCGGCGGAACACCTTATTATGTAGCGGCTGTATGGTACGGCTGCGATATGCCCAAACAGCTTTCCGCTTATGTTTCGGGAAGCCCCTCGGGTAAGGTCTTTGCCGAGGTAATGAAGAGAATACACAAGGGACTTACGGCAAAGCCGTTTGATGTCCATTCCAATCTTTTAGTGAGTGAAACCTACTGCACGCAGTCGGGCTTCCTTGCGAGCGATGGCTGTCAGAGCACGGCGACGGGCTGGTACACAAAGAGCAATCTTCCGGGTCATTGCACAACCTGTGCGGCACCGAGCGTTCAAGAGCCTGTCAGCGAGGGCGAAACGGTAGCAACGCAAAATCCTCAAAATCCCGAAACACCGGGTACAAGTGAGGGTACACCCGAGCAGACTCCGCCTGCAACCGCTGCGCCCGAAAATCTTCCGCCTGCCGAATAGGAGAATATATGGTAATAATTTCCGTTGATTACGGCGACGTGAGAACAGGTGTGGCAGCTTGCGATAAGCTGCAGCTGCTTGCTTCTCCCGTAACCGTTATAAAGCAAAAAGACCCCGAGCTTCTCTCGGAGGAAATTAAAAAAATATGCCTTGAAAAAAAGGCGGAGAAAATCGTCTTGGGACTTCCTAAGAATATGGACGGAAGCGAGGGCTTTCGTGCCGAGGCTTGCAAGGAATTTGCAAAGCTGCTTTCGGAAAAGACGGGGTTGAGCGTCGATTTTCAGGATGAGCGTTTGACGACGGTTTCCGCACACAACATATTAAACGCAACCGACACAAGAGGGAAAAAGCGTAAGGCTGTGGTTGATGCGGTTTCTGCCGTGCTTATTCTTGAGGATTATCTCAGGAAACAAAATTAACACCACGATATGACAAATTATTGAGCTTGAAGCCTATATAATTGGCTTCAGGCTCATTTTTTTGTGTGGTGATAGCTTTGACCGTCTACGTTGACATATTGCTTGCCGTAAACATATTCGTAAACTATTTTCTGCTTTTGGCAAGTTCAAAAATTCTTCGCCGTGACATAAAACGGATAAGACTGTTCTCGGCGTCTGCTCTCGGCAGCTTATATTCATTGATAATCTTCCTGCCCGAGCTTCCCGAGGTGCTGACCGTTTTTATAAATCTTGCCGTATCCGCCGTGCTTACGGTTATCGCCTTTTCGCCGAAAAGCCTGAAGGTGTTTCTAAGGGAGGTCGGAGTGTTCTTTGCCGTGAATTTCGCCTTTGCGGGTATAATGCTCGGTATTTGGCTTGCGTTTAAGCCAAGCGGAATGGTCTTTAATAACAGCGTGGTTTATTTCAATATCGATATAAAGCTGCTGACTGTTTCGACGGTTATTTGCTATGCTGTGATTACCGTTATTTTAAGGCTTATAAAGCGCAGCGCACCGCCCGAGTCAATTTTCAGCGTGACGTTTTTCAATTCCGGGCGAAGCGTTACCGTAAACGCTCTTTTAGACACGGGGAACACTCTCAAGGACGGCTTTTCGGGGAAGCCCGTTATCATAGCCGACAGCAGTGTTTTTAATTCGCTTGTGGGCTTTTCTCCCGAGGACTGCTTTCGTGGCAATAACGCAATAGATATGCTGGGCGCTGAAAACAAAATTAGACTTGTGGCATATAACACGGTCGGGGAAAAGGGCTTTTTAAGAGCTTTGTCGGTTGACGGAGTGAGCGTGGAGGCTGACGGCAAAGCATATGTAGTCAAAAATGTGCTTGTCGCTCAAAGCAAAACGGAATTTACAAACGGAGAATATTCGGCAATACTCAACAATGACTTTTTTGAAAGGATGAGCAGTGATGATAAAAGAGTACATACGGTTGCTTTTCAGCAAAATTAAAGAGCTGTTTTTCGAGACCGATATAAACTTTGTCGGCGGCGGAGAGAATTTACCCGAGCCGCTTACTAAGGAGCGTGAGGAGGAGTATCTCAAACGCATTTCGGACGGGGACGAGAGTGCGAGAGAGCCGCTGATAGTGCACAATTTAAGGCTTGTCGTTTATATAGCGAAAAAGTTTGACGGTTCAGGCGTGGGGACGGATGACCTTGTTTCAATCGGAACAATAGGACTTATTAAAGCCGTGAACACATTTAAGCCCGAGAAAAACATAAAGCTTGCAACCTACGCTTCAAGGTGTATTGAAAATGAAATTCTGATGTATCTTCGCAAAATAAACTTGCACAGAACGGATATTTCAATCGACGAGCCGCTGAATATCGATTGGGACGGAAACGAGCTACTTTTGTCCGACGTTCTGGGCAGCGAACCCGACGAGATAAACCGAGGGCTTGAATGTGAGGACGAGAAAAAGGTGCTTTTGGAAACGGTCAATTCTCTGTCGTCGAGGGAACGGCTTATTATGAATATGCGCTTCGGTCTCGGAGGGGAAACGGAGCATACGCAAAAGGAGGTTGCAGACATTCTCGGCATATCTCAAAGCTATATTTCTCGCCTTGAAAAGCGAATTATAGCAAGGCTGAAAAAAGAAATGGAAAAAGCGGTATAATTTTGTGAAAAATTTAATGAAAAATATTCTAAAAACACTATTATTTCTATAAAAAATGTGGTATAATGTTGCCACAAATACTTTCCGCTATGCAATTCTGCGGAAAATTAAATATAATTGTGTTAAAACGGTTGTTAAAACACATACACAATAGATAATTTTTAACTATAACGTTTATCGGAGGCAAATTCTTGGTTTTTTCAAGCTTGGTATTTTTATATATTTTCCTGCCTCTGTGTCTTGTCTTTTATTTTTTGACGAAGAATATAAAAATCCGCAACGCCGTGCTTTTGGTTTTCTCATTGGCGTTTTATGCATACGGAGAGCCGAAATATATACTTTTGATGATTGCTACCGTGCTTGTGGACTATATCGGCGGACTTTTGGTTGACAGATACAGGGGGAAGGCACTTTCAAAGCTTTTCCTGTTTTTGAGTGTGGCAATTACACTTTCGAGCCTTGCGCTCTTCAAGTATTCGGACTTCTTTGCGCAGAGCCTTAATTCGGCGTTTTCACTTAACATTAAATCGCTCGGGCTTGCGCTTCCTATCGGTATTTCCTTCTATACATTTCAGGCTCTTACATATGTCGTTGACGTTTATAGGGGCAAAGTGAGAGTCCAAGATTCCTTTTTTAAGTTGCTTTTGTATGTTTCGATGTTTCCGCAGCTTATCGCAGGTCCGATTGTTCGTTACAGCGACGTTGAAAGGCAGCTTTCTTCAAGAACAGTTACCTTAAAGGGCGCATCTGACGGCATTTTACGCTTTTGCATAGGTCTTATTAAAAAGACGATTATTGCAAACTATGCAGGCGAGCTGTCAACAAAGCTTATCGGCGGTGATATGAACGGCGTCAGCTTTGCAGGTGCTTGGATCGGTATAATCGCATTTACTCTTCAGATTTATTTTGACTTTTCCGCATATTCGGATATGGCAATAGGCTTGGGCAAGCTTTTCGGCTTTAATTTCCCCGAAAACTTCCGCTATCCTTACTGTGCCGATTCCGTAAATGATTTCTGGAGACGTTGGCACATTACATTAAGCTCGTTTTTCAGGGACTACGTCTACATTCCGCTCGGCGGCAACAGAAAGCATTGGGCATTTAATATGCTTATTGTTTGGGTACTTACGGGCTTTTGGCACGGCGCAAGCTACAACTATATACTTTGGGGGCTTTACTACTTCTTCTTCCTTATGCTTGAAAAGATTTATATCGGCAAGCGACTTTCAAGGACAAGCTCCGTTATCAAACATATTTACACTCTGCTTGTAGTGGTTATCGGCTGGGCGTTTTTTTATTTTGAAGACCTCGCCAATCTCAAAAACTTTTTCAGAGCGATTTTCTTCCAAAACGGATTTTCTACGCTTACAGAAAAAACAGTCGCTCAAAACTATATAGCGGTAATAATCATCGGAATAATAGCATCGCTTCCGATTGCAAGTCTTATAAAACGGTTTGAGCAGAACATTTCCGCAAGCAGATCGGGTAAGGCTGTTGTCAATTTGTCAATTGTACTGTTTGTGTTGTTCTCGTTGACGGTTTCAACCGCCTCGCTTATCGGCGACAGCTACAATCCATTTCTTTATTTCAGATTTTAACGGTGGCATATGGCTATGTATATAAGAAAGAAAATAAAAAAAGATGTTACTCCGAATAAAGCGGGTGCATTTTTCATAATTTTGGCGTTTGTCGGTGTGATAATAACACTTTTTCTTATAAGTGCGTTTGACACCGATAAAACTGTTTCTCAAAAGGAAAACAGAGCTCTCAAGCAAAAACCGAAATTTACTGTTTCGTCGGTGCTTGACGGGAAATACTTTTCGGAGTTTGAGGAATATTATCAGGACACATTTCCTTACAGAGATAAGTTCCTCGGCTTAAACTCAAAAATCTCCAAAGCTTTTTCAAAGACGCAGGGTAACAGCGGTATGGTTATCGTTGAAAAGCAGGAGAAGGATGACTTTGCCGGTCAGAACATTGATTAATATATATTTTACAAGGGGTGAGGTTTTATGAAGTACGATGTTGCAGTCATCGGCTCGGGCGTTGTAGGCGCTCTCATTTCGAGGGAGTTGTCCAAATATGACATTAAGGTCGCTTTGCTCGAAAGATGCAATGATGTGGCAATGGGTACTACAAAAGCTAACAGTGCAATTGTTCACGGCGGTTTCGACGCTATCCCGGGAACAATGAAAGCAAAATTGAATGTGAAAGGAACCGAAATGATGCCTGAGGTATGTAAGGAATTAAACGTCCCTTACAGAAACAACGGCTCTCTCGTTCTTGCCTTTTCCGAGGAGGAAATGGAGCATGTTAAGGAGCTGTATGACAGAGGTGTTAAAAACGGTGTCCCGAAGCTTGAAATAATCGACGGAGACAAGGTCAGAGAGCTTGAGCCTTATGTTTCCGAAGAGGTTGTCGGTGCATTGCTTTCAAATTCAGCAGGTATTGTTTGCCCGTATGAATTGACAATTGCGGCAACGGAAGTTGCGGTTACTAACGGAGTTGAATTCCTCAGGAACTGCGAAGTTAAGGCAATTAAGAAAGAAAATGACGTTTACGAACTCGACACAACTCTCGGCACAATCGAGGCTGAGTACATAATCAATGCGGCAGGTAACCATTCTGACGAGGTTGCCAAAATGATTGGCGACGACAGCATTGAGCTTATTGCAAGAAAGGGCGAATATTATCTTCTTGATAAATCCTTCGGCTACCTTGCAAATCATACAATATTCCAGTGCCCGAATAAGATGGGCAAGGGTGTTCTTGTTACTCCCACGGTTGACGGCAACCTTCTTATCGGACCGTCGGCGACGGACGAGCCCGACAAGGACGATACTGATACAACTCCCGAGGGTCTTGAGTTTGTTGTATCAAGAGCTCTTAAGAGCGTAAAGGCTGTTAACCTCAGAGGTGCAATCACATCCTTTGCAGGTGTTCGTGCGCATCCGGTTACAGACGACTTTATTATCGGCTATTCCGATAAGAGCGATAAGTTCATCAACTGTGCAGGTATCGAGTCTCCCGGTCTTTCGGCTGCTCCCGCTATCGCAAAGTATGTTGAAGAGCTTTTGCTTGAAAAGCTTTCGGCTAACGAAAAGGCTGATTACAAGATGACAAGAGAGGCTCCCGTTCGCTTCAGACATATGTCAAAAGAGGAGAGAGAGGCTCTTATTAAGAAAAATCCTGCTTACGGCAGAATTATTTGCCGTTGCGAAACAATAACCGAGGGCGAAATTCTCGACGCTATTCACGCTCCTGCAGGCGCAAGAGATGTTGACGGCGTTAAGAGAAGAACAAGAGCCGGTATGGGCAGATGTCAGGGCGGCTTCTGCGGCAGCAAGGTTGTTGAATTGCTTGCAAAAGAGCTTGGCGTTCCGATGAACGAGATTACAAAGTTCGGCGGAGAGTCCAAGATTATTTACGAGAGAACGAAGTGAGGTGTGTAGAATGCTTAATTATGATTTAGCGGTAGTCGGCGGCGGTCCTGCAGGTATGGCAGCGGCGCTCAAGGCACGTGAAGAGGGAATTGAAAAAATAATTATTCTCGAGAGAGCTGACACACTCGGCGGTATTCTCGAGCAGTGTATTCATACAGGCTTCGGTCTTCACTATTTCGGCGAAGAGCTTTCAGGCCCCGAATACGCAGGAAGATTTATAAAGAAAGTATCGGAAACCGATATTGATGTCAAGGTTGACACAATGGTTCTCGATATATCTGACGACAATGTTGTTACGGCTTGCAATAAGGAGGACGGACTTCTTACAATCAAGGCTAAGGCTATTGTTCTTGCAATGGGCTGCCGTGAAAGACCGAGAGGCGCACTTTCAATCGCAGGCTGCAGAGCTTCTGGCATTATGACCGCAGGTACTGCACAGAAATATGTTAATATTGACGGCTATATGCCCGGTAAAACAGTTGTAATTCTCGGCTCGGGCGATATCGGTCTTATTATGGCAAGAAGAATGACTCTTGAGGGCGCAAAGGTTAAGGCTGTTTGCGAGCTTATGCCTTATTCGGGCGGTCTTACAAGAAATATTGTTCAGTGCCTTGAGGATTTTGATATTCCGCTTCGTCTTTCTTGCACGGTTGTTTCAACTCACGGTAAGGACAGACTTGAGGGCGTTACGGTTGCTAATGTTGATGAGCATTTGAAGCCCATCCCCGGCACAGAGGAGTACATTCCCTGCGATACCTTGATGCTTTCTGTCGGACTTATTCCCGAGAACGAGCTTTCAAAGAACGCAGGTATCGAGCTTGACCGCATTACTAACGGTCCGTCGGTTGACGAGTACAGAGAAACTCTCCACAAGGGCGTATTTGCCTGCGGCAACGTATTGCAGGTTCATGACCTTGTTGACTATGTTACCGAGGAAAGCCAGATAGCAGGCGAGGGCGCAGCTAAGTTCATTAAGGGCGAGAAGAAGTCAGGCGACTATATCAATACTCAGGGAACTAACGGCGTTCGCTATATCGTACCTCAGAGAATTAACAAGGAAACCGATAAGGATGTTAAGCTTTACTTCCGTGTCGGTCAGGTGTTCAAAAATGTTAAGCTTGTTGTTAAATGCGGCGACGAGGTTATAATGTCGAAGAATAAGAAGAAGATGACTCCCGGCGAAATGGAGAATGTTCTCATTAAGCTCGACACAGTTAAATCTCTTCCTGCCGACAGCACACTTACAGTAACAATCGAGGAGGCGTAAATTATGACAAAGAGAGAAATGGTTTGCGTATCCTGTCCTATGGGCTGCGCTATAACGGTTGAGCTTGACGACAATAACGAGGTCATCTCCGTAACGGGTAACACCTGCCCGAGAGGCGACAAGTACGCTCGTCAGGAATGCACTCATCCCGAAAGAATGCTCACTTCTACCGTTAAGGTTGAGGGCGGCAGACTTCCCGTTGTACCCGTAAAATCAGCTTCGCCTATTCCGAAGGAGATGCTTTTTGACGCAATGAAGGAGGTTAACAAGGTTACTCTTAAAGCACCTGTTACCTTCGGCGATGTTGCGGTTAAGGATATTCTCGGAACGGGAATTGATATTGTTGTAACAAACGAAGCATAAAATTACTTAATACATATAAGACCGATTGACCGATTGAAAAATCAATCGGTCTTTTTTGTGTTGACAAGTAACAAAAAGCGTCCTATAATTAAATATGCGAGTGAACGACGCACATTAAAAAACAGCACCTGCGACCATTTTTGGTTGTTAGGTGTTGTTTTAATTTACAGAGCTTTCGGGAGGTGGAAAATGGATAATAGGGAAATTATCGGAATTGACGTCGGCGAATACAGACTTTTGTCCGAGAGGTTTGAATTTATGAGTGAGGACGATACAAGAGAAATTCCGAAATACATTTTAACAACGAGGAAAAACACTATTAAAAGGATTTTTTCCGAAGCGGTCAAGTCCGAGTTGACCGATTTTCAGGGGGAGCTTTTGCGTGAGAGGTATTTTGAAAATATGAAAATAACCGATATTTCAGAAAAGCACGGTGTTTCAAGACAGCAGGTCTACAAAACGCTCAAGACAGCTACCGATAAATTATATTCGGTGCTTAAATATGCGTATTTGTGCGGCTTCTCTCTTGTTGACCTTCCGAAAAGCTTCGACCAAATAATAAATAATATCAGCGAGGAGAATTGAATATGAATAAAACAGTAACCGTAAAGGTTGACGGCTCTTTGTCCGATGAAATATATAATGCGGGCACTATGTATGAGCATAATGCGACTACCCTCGTATTTGAAATAGATGCACAGTACATTTCGCCGCAGTACAGATATTACCTTGAGTTCGCATTGCCCACGGGAGTTGTCAGAACGGAATATCTTACACCGAATGAAAGCGGTAAAATCAGCTTTGATTTGCCTGCGAGCCTTACAAGCAGTATGAGTATGCTCTGCTATTTCAATGTTGTCGAAGTCAATGAAACGACTTATGACACAAAAAAGCTTATCAAAGCAAAGGAAATTAAGCTTTGCTTTTCGCCGATAGTCGCTTGCGACGACGCACTTAGGGAGGAATACGATTTTTCGGTAAATTCCTTGCTTGAAGCTGTTAAAAACGGCGATTTCAAGGGCGATAAGGGCGACAAGGGAGATACGGGAGCGCAAGGTGTGAAAGGCGACAAGGGAGACATAGGAGCTACCGGTGCTCAAGGCTTAAGAGGCGAAAAAGGAGATAAGGGAGACAAAGGCGATAAAGGCGATAAGGGAGACAAGGGCGATAACGGAACGCCTGTAGATATGAGCGTTACCGCCTCGTCGGCAAATGCCGTTGCAAGCTCGGGCGTGTATGATTTTGTTAAGAGAAGCACGAGCAGACTGATTTTTTCCGCCGAGGTTAAGGACGGAGAAACGGTTGAAGAATATATCATAAACAAAGACCTTGACTCAAAGCCGTTTGAGCTGAAAAAGCTCAAGGTTTTCCTTATTGCAAAATGCACGTCGGAGGTCGAAAATATAACCGTTAAAATCCGTACCGACTACGGCACACGCTATCTCGGGCATCTGTACAGATTGGCGAACACGGGAAGCCTTTGCGTATTCTGCGATACCGATGTTGAGAAAAGTATGTTCACCCATTCAAACGTAAGCTACGGTCCCGGCGGTCAGGGTACTCTGGCAAGCAACTCGATTTCGGTAATTTCAACCGCCCAAAGCACTTATATAAGCAATTTGTTTGTGGGACTTTTTGAGATTAACGGCTCAAGCCACATTCCCTTTACCGCAGGAACAAAAATCTTGGTGGTAGGCGAGGACGCTTGAAAAATGCGTTTTTCAATTATGAGCTGTTGATTAAATATAATGAAATGGGGGGATGTTATGCAGTCTGAGGTCTTTGTTGCGCTGTTGTCGTTCCTCGGAACTCTTGCAGGTACGGTAGGAGGCATAATCACAAGCGCAAAGCTTACGAATTACAGACTTCGTGAGCTTGAAAAGAAGGTTGACAAGCACAATAATTTTGCGCAGAGAATACCGCTTTTAGAGGAAAGGGTTAAAACCCATGAGCAGAGAATTACAACGATAGAAAGGAATGAATATTATGAGTAAGGGAATTGACGTTTCAAAGCATCAAGGAAAAATCGATTGGAAGAGGGTAAAGGCATCTGGCGTAGATTTTGCCGTTTTGAGGGCAGGCTACGGAAAATATGACAATCAAAAGGACGAATTCTTCGAGGAAAACTACAAAAATGCAAAGCAGGAGGAAATTAAGGTCGGTGCGTATCATTACAGCTATGCAAAAAGTGTTGAAGATGCGAAAAAAGAGGCTGAAATTTTCCTCAAATGGATAGACGGAAAGCAGCTTGAATATCCCGTTGCATTTGATGTGGAGGAGAAAAATCAGTCCGAAAGGGGCAAGCAGTTTGTCTCCGATATTATCAGAGCCTTTTGCGAGACTGTCGAAAGGGCAGGCTATTATGTTTGCATTTATGCGAACAAATATTGGCTTGAAAATTATATAGACGACGATTGCAAGAAAAAGTACGACACATGGCTTGCTCAATGGTCGGAAAAGGCGACATACGGCGGAAGCTACGGGCTTTGGCAGTATTCGTCGCAGGGCAGTATTGACGGAATTTCGGGCAGATGCGACCTTGACGAGAGCTATAAGGATTATTCTAAAATTATCAGGGATAACGGGCTTAACGGCTTCCCGAAGCAGATATCAGAGCCTGCACCCAAGCCCGTTCCCAAGCCTGCCGAAAAGAGCTTTCCGCCGAGAATGATGATTTCGCTCTCAAATACGCCGCTGTACGTTTCGGCTACCGCAAAATCGCCCGCAGCGAGAAAATCGGGCACTTTTTATATTTATGACGGCATTGAAATTAACGGCAGATACCGTATTACCTCTTCGCCGTCAAGAGCACAAAAAAAGCCTATCGGAGAAAACGTTACGGGCTTCGTTGACAAAGCGGATATAAGGTAGGTGAATTTATGGAGATTTTGGGCTATGTAACAGATAAGGCGCTTATACTTATTCCCGTGTTGAACATTGTCGGAATGATTATAAAACGTCTCGAAAAAATCAACGATAAATATATACCGCTTATTTTGCTGCTTTTCGGCGTTCTCGGAACGGTCGGCTTGCTCGGAATGAGCGTTGATTCCGTCATACAGGGCGTGCTTGTAACAGGAACTTCCGTATTCGGAAATCAGATAGTAAAGCAATTATCCAAATAAGTGAAAGGCTGTAAAGGGTGTAAATCTTTTACAGCCTTTTTTATCTTTGCCGTTGTCTGTCGGCGTATGATTTTCATTGACTTTTACAGCGTGTGAATATATAATATTATAGTATATATCTATAAGGAAAAATAGGGGTGTTTTGACCTTTGAGCAGTAAATTAACAAATGTTGAAAAACACAATTATACAGGCTTTTATAACCGTTTTGTAAAGCGCTTTTTTGATTTTGTTACTGCGCTTGTTGCGTTGGTTATTTTAAGCCCTGCTTTTGCGTTAACTTCGCTTGCCGTTAAGCTTGACAGCAAGGGTCCCGTAATTTTCAGACAAAAGAGAATAGGCAAGGACGGAAAGGTGTTTAATATATATAAATTCCGTTCTATGTGCGTCGGTGCAGAGGGTAAGGGCAGCGGCGTTTATTCGGGCAAGGGCGACGCAAGAGTTACAAAGGTCGGCAAATTCATTCGTGCGACGAGTATTGACGAATTGCCGCAGCTTGTAAATATATTAAACGGCGATATGAGCTTTGTTGGCCCTCGACCTCCGCTTACATATCATCCGTGGCCGATTGAGGAATACAGCGAGGAGCAGCTTAATATGTTTCAGGTGCGACCGGGAATTACCGGTTGGGCACAGGTCAACGGCAGAAAAGGTGTTGAGTGGCATAAGAGAATTGAGCTCAATGTCTGGTACGTCAACAATGTGTCATTGCTGTTGGATATAAAGATTATGTTTATGACGGTGTTCAAGGTGCTTACCAACGCCGATAACGAAAACACGGGAGAAACCGTTAAGCAGGAAGAAAAAGCAAAGGAAAAGGTTTAATTTATTATGGAGCTTATGTATATCACAAACAGAACGGATATTGCTTCGTTGGCACAGGACGCAGGCGTTGACAGGATATTTGTCGATATGGAATACATAGGTAAAGAGCTTCGTCAGGGCGGATTGGATACCGTTCAATCGCATCACACGATTGAGGACATAAAGGCTTTGCGACCCGTTTTAACGAAATCGAAGCTTCTTGTAAGATGCAATCCCATTCACGGAGCTACTAAGGACTATCTTTCGTCTGCGAGGGAAATTGACGAAATCGTTAAGGCGGGCGCAGATATAATAATGCTTCCGTATTTCAAAACGGTGCGTGAGGTCAAGCTTTTCATTGACCTTGTCGCAGGCAGGGCAAAGACCTGTCTTTTGCTTGAAACGAGCGAAGCGCAGGAGATAATTGACGAGGTTTTGGAGCTTCGCGGAATTGACGAGGTGTATATCGGTCTTAACGACTTGCACTTGAGCAAAAATATGACCTTTATGTTCGAGCTTCTTGCTGACGGCACTGTTGAAAAGCTTGCAGGCAAGATTAAGAAAAAAGGCATACGCTACGGCTTCGGCGGCGTTGCAAGGGTCGGAACGGGCACTCTTCCTGCCGAATGTATATTGGGCGAGCATTATCGCCTCGGCTCACAGTGCGTGATTTTGTCGAGAGCCTTTTGCGATGTGTCAAAAGAGCCCGATATTGCTTCGGTGGGCGAAAAGCTTAAAAGCGGAGTTCACGATATCAGGGAATACGAAAAAATTCTTGAAACCTGGACTCAAGAGCAGTTCGAGGAAAACAGAAAAAAAACCGTTGAGTGTACTCAAATGGTTGTCGATATAATTAACAGTAAGAAATAAGGGGAAAATATGAAGCTGCTTATTACGGGCGCATTCAGTGCCACCGCAGAACAACTTGATATGCTGTCCTCGCTCGGATTTGAGCTTATGCATCAAAAGGACGAACGAGGTGTGTCCGAATGTGATTTCTCCGAAGCGGACGCCGTGATTTGCAACGGACTTTTCCTTTATCACGACATTTCGGAATTTAAGAAATTGAAATTTATTCAGCTTACCTCGGCAGGACTTGACAGAGTACCGCTTGACGAGATAAGAAAAAGAGGAATCGCTCTTTTCAATGCGAGGGGAGTGTATTCCGTGCCGATGGCAGAGCTTGCGTTGGCAGGAGCTTTGAGCCTCTATAAGCATTTGAACACCTTTTTCGAAAACCAAAAGGCTCATATGTGGCAGAAGGACAGAGAGCTTCGTGAGCTTTGCGGAGAAACGGTTGCGATAGTCGGCTGCGGAAGCGTCGGAACGGAATGTGCAAAGAGATTTTCCGCTTTCGGTACAAGGGTAATTGCCGTTGACGTAGCAAAGCCCGAAAGTGAAATATACAGCGAGTTTTACGATATAAACGATATAAAAAAGGCACTCGAAATTTCCGATACGGTTGTTTTGACACTTCCCCTGACCGACGAAACGAGGGGGATGTTCAACGGCGAAATGTTTTCACATTTCAAGGACGGCTCGGTGCTTGTGAACATTTCAAGAGGTGCAGTTGTAAACGAAAACGACCTTATAAAGGCTCTTGAAAACGGAAAGCCGTCAGGTGCGGTGCTTGATGTTTTCGAAAATGAGCCGCTTAATGAAAGCAGCAAGCTTTGGGATATGAAAAACGTCATAATCACTCCGCACAATTCATTTGTATCGCCAAAGAACAACGCAAGACTTTTTAAGCTTGCTTATGACAATCTTAAAACTTCAATGAAAGGGTTAGTTTGAGTTGAAATTTATTTTGGTTTCGCCAAAAAACAGAACGGCGTACAATTTCAGAGGAGATTTAATAAAGCTGATTATCTCTAAGGGCTATGAGGTTATCGTTACAGGACCTAACAGGGATAATGTTGAAAAAATCGAGGCTCTCGGTGCACGCTTTGTTGAAATTCCGATGGATAAAAACGGAGTCGATCCCGTCAAGGATATCCGGTACGAAAAGGCTTTGTATAAGCTCTTTTGTGAGGAAAAGCCCGATGCGGTGCTCGGATATACAAGCAAGCCCGTAATTTACGGCTCAATAGCGGCTAAACGTGCAGGCGTTAAGAAAATTACCGCTATGATTACAGGGCTCGGTTATGCGTTTACCTCGCAGACAAAAAAAGCGAAAATAATAAGAATGATTATGTCGGTGCTTTATAAAAGAGCGATGAGCAGTACCGATACGGTTATTTTTCAAAATCCCGACGATATGGAGCAATTCACCTCTTTGGGACTTGTAAAAAAAGAAAAATGCAAGCTCGTTGCAGGCTCGGGAGTAAATACGGAGCGTTTTCATCCGTTGCCTTATCCCGAAAAAACAACCTTCTTTATGCTTTCGAGAATAATGAATTCAAAGGGTATAAGAGAATATCTTGAGGCGGCAAAAATCGTTAAAGAAAAATATCCCGACACGCATTTTATGCTTTTGGGAGCGTGTGAGGGAATACAGGACTCAATAGGACCCGAGGAGCTCAAAAAATATACCGACAGCGGAATAATCGAGCACTTCGGAGAAACCGAAAACGTACCGCCCTATTACGGAAAATGCTCGGTGTATGTTTTGCCGTCATACAGAGAGGGCACGCCGAGGACGATACTTGAGGCTATGGCAACGGCAAGACCGATAATCACAACCGACGCCCCGGGCTGCCGAGAAACCGTTAAGGACGGCGAAAACGGATTTTTAGTTCCCGTAAAGGACGCAAAGGCGCTTTCCGATAAGATGCTTTGGTTTGTTGAGCATCCCGAAAAAATCGAAGAAATGGGCAAAAAGAGCCTTGAATACTGTTTGGAAAAATTTGAGGTCGGAAAGGTCAATTCCGATATGATTAAATACTGTAATATTTAGAGCTTAATGCGGAGAGGTAATATATATGGAGCTTTATGAAAAAATAGTAAACGGCGAGGAGAAGATTTCACTTGTCGGTCTCGGCTATGTGGGAATGCCGATTGCCGTTGCATTTTCAAAAAAGGTTAAGGTTGTAGGCTTTGACCTTAATGCAAAGAAAATTGAGCTTTACAAAAGCGGCGTTGACCCGACAAACGAGGTGGGCGATGACGCAATCAAGAGCTGTACGGTTGATTTTACGGCTGATGAAACAAAATTGCGTGAGGCTAAATTTCATATCGTAGCCGTTCCTACGCCTGTAAACGATGACCATACGCCCGACCTTACGCCTGTTGAGGGCGCAAGTGAAATTTTGGGCAGAAACCTTACAAAAGGCTCGGTTGTCGTGTTCGAAAGCACGGTTTATCCCGGCGTTACCGAGGAGGTTTGCGTTCCGATACTTGAAAGGGAATCGGGACTTAAATGCGGCGTGGATTTCAAAATCGGCTACAGCCCCGAAAGAATCAATCCCGGCGATAAGGTGTACCGCCTTGAAACGATAAAGAAGATTGTCTCGGGTATGGACGAGGAAACTCTTGATACTGTGGCAAAGGTCTATGAGCTTGTTGTTGAGGCAGGCGTTCACAGGGCAGAGTCGATCAAGGTTGCCGAAGCCGCAAAGGTTATCGAAAACTCACAGAGAGACATTAACATTGCGTTTATGAACGAGCTCTCGATTATTTTCAACAAGATGGGAATTGACACAAAATCCGTTCTTGAGGCCGCAGGAACAAAATGGAATTTCCTTAAATTCTATCCCGGTCTTGTCGGAGGTCATTGCATTGGCGTTGACCCGTATTATCTTACATATAAGGCGGAGGAGCTCGGCTATCACAGTCAGATTATCCTCTCGGGCAGAAGAATAAACGACGATATGGGTAAGTATGTTGCTGAAAATACCGTTAAAAATCTCATAAAGGCAGATGCTTCCATAAAGAATGCAAAAATCGCTATTCTCGGCTTTACATTTAAGGAAAATTGCCCCGACACGAGAAACACAAAGATTATCGACATTTACAACGAGCTTCGTGAGTACGGCATTACGCCGATAATCGCAGACCCCGAGGCTGATGCCGACGAGGCTAAACGTCTTTACGGAATTGAATTTGTCGATATTAACGATATTAAGGATTGCGACGCAGTAATTCTCGCCGTTGCTCACGAGCAGTTCAAGGCTGTTTCGATGGCTGATTTTGAAAAGATGTTCAAGCATAACGAAAATGCAAATGTACTTGTCGATATTAAGGGACTTCTTGATCGCAAGGAATATGAAAATGCAGGATATATTTACTGGAGATTATAATTATGGGATATAAGAACTTGAAGTTTGAGCCGGGCACACTGTTTCTTGTAACGGGTGCGGCAGGCTTTGTAGGCTCTAACCTTTGCGAAGCAATACTCAATATGGGTTATAAGGTCAGAGCGCTTGACGATCTTTCGACGGGTAAGCAGAAGAATGTCGATATGTTTCTCGGCAACCCGAATTACGAATTTATCAAGGGCGATATTAAGGACCTTGATACCTGTATGAAAGCGTGCGAGGGGGTGGATTACGTTCTCAATCAAGCTGCTTGGGGCAGCGTTCCGAGAAGCCTTGAAATGCCTATCTTTTATTGCAAAAACAATATTGAGGGAACACTTAATATGCTCGAAGCGGCAAGGCAGAACGGCGTTAAAAAGTTCGTCTACGCTTCCTCCTCATCGGTTTACGGCGACGAGCCGAATTTGCCCAAGACCGAGGGCAGAGAGGGCAACCTTCTCTCTCCGTATGCTCTTACAAAGCGTTGCGACGAGGAATGGGCAAAGCTTTACACAATGCATTACGGACTTGATACATACGGAATGAGATATTTTAACGTGTTCGGCAGACGTCAGGACCCCGACGGAGCGTATGCGGCGGTTATACCGAAATTCTTAAAGCAGCTTATGCACGGAGAAGTACCGACCATTAACGGCGACGGTAAGCAGAGCCGTGATTTTACCTATATTGACAATGTTATTGAGGCAAACCTCAAGGCGTGCCTTGCTTCACATGAGGCGGCAGGTAATGCATTCAACATTGCCTACGGCGGAAGAGAATATCTGATTGACATTTATTACGGGCTTACAAAGGCACTCGGAATTGATGTTGAGCCGAATTTCGGACCTGACAGAAAGGGCGATATTAAGCACTCAAACGCCGATATTTCAAAGGCTAAAAGGCTGCTCGGCTATGATCCCGATTACAGCTTCCAGGACGGAATTAAGCTTGCAATTGAGTGGTATAAGGAGAATTTGTAATGGCAAAGCTTTCTGTTATTATCCCGATATATAACGCCGAAGAATATTTACACGAGTGTATAGACAGCACGCTCAGGCAGACAATGAACGACATTGAAATCGTCTTAATCGATGACGGTGCTACCGATTCAAGTCCGCAGATTTGCGACGCTTATGCAAAAAAGGATTCGAGAGTTCGTGTTGTCCATAAGCCGAACGGCGGCGTTTGTGATGCGAGAAACGCAGGAATAAAAGAAGTTAAAACCGAATATTTCACTTTTCTTGAAAGCGACGATTGGCTTCCCGACGACGCTCTTGAAAAGATGTATAAATACGTCGAGACCGATAACTCGGATTTCGTTATAGGCTCATATTATAAAATTTCGACCTCGGGTACAACGGTAAAGCACCCCTTGCCCGAAAAAGAAATTAAGTTCAATTCGGAAACCGTAAAAACTCAGCTTCTTGAATATGTTATGGGTCTTACGGGCAAGAGGCTTAAAACTCCCGGCAATGTCGATTCGCTTTTGACCGACACCGCAAAGCTTTATAAGACCTCTATTGTCCGTGAAAATGAGATTTATTGGATAAGCAGAAACGAAATTTATTCCGATTGCCTTGAATATATTTTACGCTACGCAAGCTTCTGCGAAAGTGCCGTATTCTTTGATGAGCCTGTCTATTATTACAGACGAACAAATACAGGCTCACAGACCGCAGGTTACAGAGAAAAGACGGTCGAGCTTTGGTTTGTGCAGTTTGAGGCGATGAAGAAATTTATCGAGGAAAACAAGTTTCCGAATTTATACGATGCGTTTTACTCGAGAGTTTGCTTTTCGATTATCCCGATAGGCGGAAACGCATACAGAGCAGGCGACAGAAAAAAGGGTATGGAGCAGATAAAAAAGGCTCTTAAAAACCCGATATATAAAGAGGCGTTTGATAATTTCAATATCAACGATTTACCCGTTCATTTCAGACCGCTTTTCTTTTTTGCAAAGCATAAAATGTATAACTGCTTCTATGAAATGACCGTGATTATGCGAAAGATAATGAACAAACAAAGAGGAATGTAAGCTTGATGGAACCTTTGGTAAGTGTGGTTATACCCGTATATAAAACCGAAAAATATGTCATAAAAAGCGTCAATTCGATTTTGGCTCAAGCCTATAAAAATCTTGAGGTCATTATCGTTGATGACGGCTCGCCCGACGCATGCCCGAAAATTTGCGACGAGCTTAAAAAGACGGATGAGAGAATAACCGTTATCCATAAGGAAAACGGCGGACTTTCGTCTGCAAGAAACGCAGGAATTGATGCGGCACACGGCGAATATATACTTTTCCTTGACTCCGACGATACGCTGGAGGCTTATGCCATTAAGGAAATGGCAGAAAAGGCAAATGATGAAAAATGCGACGCTGTAATTCCGAACACATATTATAAAACCTATGACAACAGCGATAAAAAAGTAAAGTCAGCGCATTTTACCGAGGATATGTTTTCAAAGGATCCGAAAATATTTGCTCTTGATGTGCTAATCGGAAAGGGCAGGGCAAGGCGTTCAACTGCGGTTTTATACTCCCTGCCGCTTATAAAAAACAACAATATAAGATACCCGTTAGGAAGAATATCGGAGGATTTCTTTTTCAATCTTGATTTCTTTTCGGCGGCAGAAAGCATTGCTCTTTACGAAAAACCGTCATTGAACAATCTTAAAAGAGAGGGCAGCATTTCCTCCTCGTATTACGAAAATTTCTTTGACACCGTTCTTGAAATGGATGTCAGAGTAGAAGAGTTTATCGCAAAAATCGACAATGATAAATATAAAGACTATATTTACGGAAGAAGAGAAACCTTGCTTTTCAGAAATATCCTGATATTTGCGATAAATGTTATGGGAGACTCTAAAACCTCTTATCACAAAAGAGTCTTAAAATGCGTGCAGATGTTTAAGAACGAAAGGCTTAAAGCTGCGCTTGAAAGCGGAGCCGGAACGCCGTTCTTTGAGGGGAAATTCCAAAGATTTTATATGGGCTTTTCATTAAAGCTTATAAGAATGAAATTGTATCGTTTAACTTGCTTGCTTGCATTTATTGCAGCAAGAATAAATACTGTTTGAGGTGTAGGGCTTGCGAATACTTATTGTATCAAACTCTCCGTGGAGAAATGATAACAGCTTCGGTAATTCGTTCTCAAATATTTTTGAGGGAATTCCCGATTTGGAAATTGCAAATATTTGTTGTAAATACGGTCATCCCGAAAGCAACTGTATTTCAAGATGTTATCAGATAACCGAAAAATCATTGCTTAAAAATCTTATGAAAAAGGGCACTTCCGGTAAGGAAATTGCGGTAAATGACGCTCCTAAAGAGGATGATTCCGCACAAAGCGGAGAAAAGACCTTTAATAAAATAAAAAAATATAAGAGTATCCCGATGTTTTGGGCGCAGGCGATGATATGGAAAATCGGTCGTTGGTGCTCTCCGGAGCTTGTCGAATTTGTTGACAGTTTCAAGCCTGATTTGCTTTTTATACCGATTTACTATTCTCACTATCTCCATGATATAAACGAGTTTATACTTAAACGCTTCAATATTCCCGCATTCGGCTATGTTTCCGACGACGTCTATACAATGCGGCAGTTTTCACTCTCGCCGTTTTATTGGATTGACAGGCCTATTTTGAGAAAGAAAATGAGAAAGGTTTTCTCTTGGTGTAAAAAGATATATGTTATCTCGGAAACGCAAAAGAGGGAATATACAAAAATTTTCGGAGATAAATTCGAGGTCTTGACTAAGTGCTCGGACTTTGACGACTCAAAGCGACCCGAGTTTAAGACTCCGAGCGATACGCTTAAAATGATATATGCCGGAAATGTCAGCAAGGGAAGATATAAAATTCTTTCGGAGCTTGCAAAGGCGGTTGAGGCTCTTAATTCAGACGGCAAAAGGTTTATGCTTGATATTTACACCTCTACTCCGCTTTCCGACAAGCAAAAGGCAAGGCTTAGCATTGACGGCTGCTGCGCTTTACATCCGCCCGTGAGCTATGGCGAAATACGCAAGCTTCAGGCTCAGGCGGATATATTGGTTCACGCAGAAGCCTTTGATTTGAAAGAAAGACTTGCAACACATCAATCGTTTTCAACAAAAATTGTCGATTATCTTGCAACCAATCGTTGTATTCTTGCGATAGGCGACAAGAGCTGTGCCTCAATAGATTATTTTGTCCGCAATTCCTGCGGTGCGGTTGCACTTTCAAAGGATGAAATTACCGTTCAGCTTGAAAAGCTGTATTCCGACAAGTCTCTTTTGAAATATTATGCCGATAAGGCTTGGGCTTCGGGAAAGAAAAATCATAACAGAGGCGAAATGCAAAAGAGACTTTATGAAAGCCTTGAAAATGCAGTTGGAGGGAATAAATGAAGGTAGTACATATAAACGCAGTCTATAAAATCGGCTCGACGGGCAGAAGTCTTATGGAGCTTGACGAGGATTTGAACGCAAACGGCGTTGAGTCCTACTGTGCCTGCTCAAGAGTTTACGGCTGCGAAAATGTATATCAAATCGGCAACGAAATGTCGATAAAAACCCATGCCTTGATGTCAAGACTTACCGGTATGCAAGGCTATTTTTCAAAAGGAAACACAAAAAAGCTTATTGATTATATAGACGGTATAGCCCCCGACGTAGTTCATTTGCACAATCTCCATGCAAATTACATAAATCTTCCCATGCTGCTTGAATATCTTGCCAAAAAAGATATTGCAACCGTTATAATGCTTCACGACTGCTGGTTTTTCACGGGCAAATGTATGCATTATACGACCGAGGGCTGTTATAAATGGGAAACGCTTTGCCATGATTGCACTCAGCTTCACGAGGGCAACGACAGTTGGTTTTTTGACAGAACAAAAAAAGTACATTCGGACAGGATAAGGCTGTTCAATGCAATTCCGAGGCTTGCGATAGTGGGCATTTCGGATTGGGTTACAAATGAATGCCGTCGCTCTCCGATAGCAAAAAATGCGAAAATAATCAAAAGAGAATATCTTTGGATAGATATGAATAAATTTAAGCCCGTTTCGGCTGAAGAAAAAAAGCGTGAGATGGGGCTTGAAAACAAATTTGTTATAATCGGCGTGGCTGAGCAGTGGGGAGACGCAAAGGGCTTACCGCAATTCCTCGACCTTGCCGAAAAAATATCGGACGATAAGGTAATCTTGCTTGTAGGCAATCCTGCCGAGGGCGTAAAGCTACCCGACAATATCATCTCAATCGGCAGAACAAACTCACAGGAGGAGCTTGCGCTTTATTACTCGCTTGCTGATGTTTTTGTTACATTTTCTTATCAGGAAACCTTCGGAAAGGTGTCGGCGGAGGCAATTTCCTGCGGCACACCCGTTGTTTGTTATAATTCTACCGCCTGTCCCGAATTGGTCGGAGATAACTGCGGAAAAGCGGTCAATATCGACGAAAAGGACGGAATATTCAAGGCGATAAATGAAGTTGCCGCAAACGGCAAAGAGCATTACAGTAATTCGTGCATAAGCTTTGCACATAAAAACTTCTCAAGAGAAAAGATCGCAAAGGAATTTATCAAGCTTTACGAAGAATTGGTAAAATAAAGGGATAATATGAATATTTATGTCGCAAATATACTTGTTACGCTGATAAGCGGCTTAATGTTTCTTCTTATACGGCCCACGCCCAACAAAAGAAAGGCTTTTATCTGCTTATCAACTGTTCAATGGGTACTTATATCGGGACTTCGAGGAATGAGCGTCAGCCCCGATATGTATTCCTATAAATTAAGATATCAGACAGCAATGCATACGTCATGGAAGCAGGTATTCAGAGCGTTTTATGATGTTTACGTAAATGAAGAGGGAAAGGATCCCGGCTATACGCTTTTTGAAAAAATAACACAGCTTTTTATACGAGATTATCAGGCTTATCTGTTTATAGTAGCGGTTTTATTTTTTGTTTGTCTTGCCGTTTGGATATACCGAAATTCAAAACTTCCGTGCTTTAGCTATCTGATTTTTTCAGCGTTCCTTTTCGGCTTTTACGCAATAACGGGAACACGTCAGACCATTGCGACGGCTCTCGTTGTACTCATAGGCTCGGAGCTTATCAAACGCCGAGAGTTTTGGAAATTCTTGCTTGTATGCATCGTTGCGTTCACAATACATAAGTCATCAATGGTAGCCTTACCGTTTTACTTCATTTCTCAAAAGGAGATTACCGCAAAGTATTCTCTTGCGGTGTTCGGTGCATTTCCGATACTCTTTATTTTCAGAAATCAGTATGTCGAAGTGCTCAAATACATTTCAGGCTATGATTACGACGCCTTCGAAAACTCGGGTGCATACGGCTTTACCCTTGTATATATGGCTGTATGTGCGGTGGCTATGATACTTATTAAATACATAAAGGCGAATACGGAGAATTACAAGATATACTATAACGCACTGTTTATGGGCTCGCTGTTTCTTCCTACGGTTTTCGTAAATCCGGCAATGATGCGAGTGGTACAGTATTTTACGCTTTATCTTATGCTTATGATTCCGGAAATCGTATATGCTATCGAAAAAAAGTACAGGGCAATAGCATATTCGGTAATGGTATTTGTGTTGTTCCTTGCGTCGAACGTTTATAATTACAGCTATCAATTTTTTTGGCAATAAATATTTAAGGAATAGTTTATGAACATATTTTTGGTAAATATCATATTGACGGCTTTGCTCGGTGTAATCTTTTCAACAGGACGGCAGAGCAAAAGAAAAAAAGCGTGGTTTTGCACGCTCGTCACTATAAACTGGATACTTGTTTCAGGCCTGCGAGGTATGGATGTCGGAGCGGATACAATTTCGTACCGTAACCGTTTTTATCGCACGCTTAATACTTCATGGCACGATATATTCGGGAATTTTTACCGTGTATATATAAACGATGAGGGCAAGGATGCAGGATACAGCCTTTTTGAGAAAATTGTTCAGATTTTCGTAAAGGATTATCAAGGCTATTTGATAGTTGTTGCGGCAGTTTTCTTTATTTGCCTCGGATATTGGATTTTCAAGAATTCAAAATACCCATGCTTCAGTTATCTTATTTTTTCGGCGTTCCTTTTCGGCTTCTATGCCGTTACGGGCACACGTCAGACAATCGCAACGGCACTTGTGGTGTTTATCGGCTCGGAGCTTATAAAAAAGAATAAGTTTTGGAAATTCCTTATAGTTTGCCTTGTGGCATTTACGATACATAAATCCTCTATCGTGCTGATTCCGTTTTATTTTATCGCCAAAAAGGAAATCACCTCACGATATATCGCCTCGGTGCTTGTGGCGACTCCGTTATTGTTTATTTTCCGTGAAAGATATGTTGATTTGCTTCGCTACATTTCGGGCTACGAATATGATGCAATCGAAAACGAGGGCGCATACGGCTTTATGTTTATGTATGTTGCAGTAACGGTAATCGCCGTTATACTTCTTAAATATGTAAAGAGAAACACGAAAAATTATAAGCTTTATTACAACGCATTGTTTATGGGACTTGTGTTTATACCGGCGGTGTTCGTAAACCCTGCAATAATGCGAGTAGTACAGTATTTCTCAACATTTTTAATGCTCTTGATACCTGAAATGATATATGCGCTTGAAAAGAAATACAGGCGTTTCGGATATTGTGTTATGCTTTTGATACTTTTTGCCGCATCAAATGTTTACAGCTATCAATACACATTCTTCTGGCAGTAAGGTGATAAAATGAAAAAAGTATATTATCTTTGCTATTTTGACACTCCCGATAACAAGCAGCAGGACAGGAATTTTGTTCTGTCGGCGGTTACAAAGTCAACTTATATCGCAAACGCTTTGGTCAGGGCAGGGAACGAGGTCGAAATCGTTTCTGCTTCGGGAACAAAATCAAATAGCTTTTGCAAGGGCGGCGTTAAACAGCTTTCCGAAAATCTTTCATTAAGGCTTTTTGACGCTAAGCCTACGGATAATGTAATTAAACGGGTGCTTGCACGAAATTTTTTGAAAAAACAGCTTCGTAAATATCTGTTGGACAATGTTACGGAAAATGATGTTCTGTTCGTCTATCATTCATTATCCTATATGGATTTAGTCAAAGAGGTAAAAGAAAAGAAAAAGCCCAAGCTTATTTTAGAGACAAATGAAGTATATGCCGATGTTACGGGAAATGAAAAAATCCGTGAAGCTGAAATGAATTTTTTACGGTCAGCTGACGAATATGTTATGTCAACGGAATTGTTAAAGGATAAAGTAAATCCCGACAACAAGCCGTTTACCGTAAACTACGGGGTGTTTTCGCCCGAAAAGAGGCTTGAGCCGTTATTTAACGACGGTAAAATACACTGTGTGTATGCAGGTGTGTTAGAGCCGAGAAAGGGCGCAGGCTTGGCTATTGACTGTGCCGAATTTTTAGATGAGCATTATCATATTCATATAATCGGCTTCGGAAGCGAGCAGGATATTTCGGCAATAAACAGCCGTATTGACGAAGTCGGCAAAAAGACAAGCTGTACAGTAACGTTTGACGGCAAAAAAAGCGGAGATGAATATTTACGGTTTTTGCAAAGCTGTCAGGTGGGCTTCACAACGCAGAACTCGGATGCAGCCTTTAACGAAACCTCCTTTCCGTCAAAGGTTCTCTCATATTTGTCAAACGGCTTGCGTGTGGTGTCCGTGAGAATTAAAGCGATTGAAATTTCGAAGGTTGCCGATTTAATGTATTTCTATGACGGCGACAATCCCGAAAATGTTGCCAATGCCGTAAAGTCCATTGACCTTGCGGACGGATATGACAGCCGAAAAGAGCTTGAAAGAATCGATAGGGAATTTGTCGAGAATATAGTATCACTTACAGAATAGGATTTAGCTTATGAACAGAAAAATCGGAGTTATCTACTCCTATGCGTTGATGATTGTCGAGGTCTTTTCGGCAATGCTCTTCACTCCGTTTTTAATAAGAATGTTAGGTCAGTCGCAATATGCGGTTTATCAGTTGACCTCGCAGATTTCGTCTTATCTTATGCTACTCGATTTGGGTGTGGGCAATGCGGTAATTCGCTATATGGCGAAATTCAGAGCCGATAACGACAAGGAAAAGCAAGAGGAATTTTTAGGCATTGCCACCGTGTTTTATTTGGCGATTGCGGTAATTACTGTGATAATCGGCATTGTGCTTGTGATAATTCTCCCGACAGCTTTTGCAAAGGGACTGACTCCCGAGGAAATCAGGCTTTCGCAAAAAATGCTCTGTGTTACAATGCTTACCTGCGCCGTTACTCTCGGCACTTCAAGCTTTGCGACAACCCTTATGGCATACGAACGCTTTTCGTTTTCAAAGGGCTTGAGCATAATTTGTTCTGTTCTCAAGGTAGTTGTTTCAATGGTTGCCATGTTTATGGGCGTAAAGGCTCTCGGCGTTGTAATAATTTATTTTGCACTCAACCTTTTAACAAGGCTTGCATATACCTTTTATGTTCTTTTCAAATTGAAAATCAGACCGAGATTTAAGAATCCCGATATGTCGTTTATCAAGGAAACCGTTACATATTCGGCATTTGTTTTCCTTCAGATGCTTGCCACGCAGATAAACTCCATGACCGACACGGTGCTTCTCGGTATTCTCGCAAAGGGCTCGTCGGCGATTATCGCCGTTTACGGAGTAGGCTCGCAGATAATTCAGTATTTCAAAACAATAGGCAGTCATTTCAACGGCGTGCTTATGGCAGGCGTTGTACGAATGGTCGAAAACGGTGCAAAGGCGAAAGCGCTTCAGGATGAAATGGTGCGTATCGGCAGAATAATTTTTATGATGCTCGGTATGGTTTTTGCCGTGTTTATTGCCTTCGGTAAGCATTTTATGATATTATGGGCAGGAGAGGCGTACGAGCAGTCGTATTTTGTTACGGTTGCGATTATGGCTCCGACAATGTTCACGCTTATACAGTCAATAGGAAATCAAATCCTTTGGGCAATGAACAGGCATAAGGGGCAGGCGATAGTGCAGATTGTGTCCGCCCTTATAAACATTGTCTTAACCGCCGTTTTGATAACGTGGAAGCCTCTTGAAGGTGCGGTCATAGGCTCTGTAATAGCTTTGAGTGTAGGCGACATTATTTGTATGAACATAATGTTCAAGAAGGAAATCGGAATAAAGCTTTCGCAGTATTATCTTGAGCTTTTCAAGGGAATTTTGCCGTCGCTTTTAATCTGCTTTGCAGGCGGAAAGCTTTTCTCGCTTTTGGGGCTTGAAAAATACGGCTGGCTCGGCTTTATAATAAATTGCGTGGTTGCCGTTGCGATTTACGGTATATGTATGCTTGCATTTGGTATGAACAAATCGGAAAAAAATCTTGTTTTCGGTTTATTTAATAAATTATTAAGAAAAACAAATCTTGTAAAGAATAAAGGAGAATAAAGGGTTATGTCATTATTCAACGGAAAAACACTTATGATTACAGGCGGTACGGGCTCATTCGGAAACACCGTGTTGCGTCGCTTTTTGCAGACGGATATCGGCGAAATTCGTGTTTTCTCAAGAGATGAGAAAAAGCAGGACGATATGCGCCATGAATTTCAGCAGACGATGCCCGAGGTCAGCGATAAATTAAAATTTTATATCGGCGACGTAAGAGATATACAGTCTGTTAAGAATGCTATGCACGGAGTTGATTATATCTTCCACGCAGCTGCGTTGAAGCAGGTTCCCTCTTGCGAGTTCTTCCCCATTGAGGCTGTAAAGACCAATGTTCTCGGAACAGATAACGTGCTTACCGCAGCTATCGACGAGGGCGTAAAATGCGTTATCTGCCTTTCAACCGATAAGGCGGCGTACCCCGTAAACGCAATGGGCACATCAAAGGCTATGATGGAAAAGGTTGTTGTTGCAAAATCAAGAACGGTAAGCCCCGAAAGGACAAAAATTTGCTGTACACGCTACGGCAACGTTCTCTGCTCAAGAGGCTCGGTTGTTCCGCTTTGGATTGAACAGATTAAAGAGGGCAAGCCGATTACAATTACCGAGCCTGCAATGACAAGATTTGTTATGAGCCTTGAGGAGGCTGTTGACTTGGTGCTCTTTGCTTTTGAAAACGGCGAAAGCGGAGATATTCTTGTTCAAAAAGCACCTGCCTGCACAATCGAGGTGCTTGCACAGGCGGTTAAAGAACTTTTTGCTCCCGATACGGATATAAGGGTTATCGGAATACGCCACGGCGAGAAAATGTATGAAACTCTCCTTACAAACGAGGAATGTGCAAACGCTCTTGATATGGGCAATTTCTACCGTGTACCTGCTGATAAGCGTTCGCTCAATTACGATAAATACTTTAACGACGGCAACAAGGAGCGTAACACCTTGACCGAGTTCAACTCAAACAACACAGATCTCTGGACAGTTGAGCAGGTAAAGGAAAAGCTTCTTTCCTTGCAGTATATCCGTGACGAATTGGCAAAAAAGGATAATTAACTATGAAAATTTTGGTTACCGGTGCAAACGGCTTTGTAGGTAAAAATTTAATTTCAACTCTTGAAAATATAAGAGATTTGAAGGATAGAACAAGGGATGTTCCGTCCGATTTGGAAATATTTACTTGTGATATAGGCACGTCCGAGGCGGATTTTGAACGCTACTGCAAGGAATGTGATTTTGTCTTTAATCTTGTCGGAGTTCATCGTCCAAAGGATGACTCGGAGTTTATGAAAGGCAATTTCGGCTTCCTTTCAAAGCTCCTCGATACGCTTGAAAAATACGGAAACACACCGAGAATTGCGTTTTCATCTTCAATTCAGGCAAAGTTTGATAATCCTTACGGGGAGAGTAAGCGTGCTGCCGAAAACGCTCTTTTTGAATACTCCGAAAAAACGGGCGCAAAGGTCTATGTTTTCAGATTTTCAAATCTTTTCGGAAAATGGTCAAGACCTAACTATAACAGCGTTGTCGCAACCTTTTGCTATAATATCGCAAACGACTTGCCGATAGAAATAAGAGACAGAAATCATGAAATGGAGCTTATCTATATCGATGATGTTATAAATGAGCTGCTTGAGGTGCTTATGGACAGAGGTCATAAGCAGGGCGACTTTTATACTGTTTCCGTTTCTCATTTTGTTACTTTGGGCAAACTTGCCGACTTGATTTATTCGTTCAAGAACAGCAGGGGAAGCCTTATGGTGCCTAATATGACAGATGGCAGCTTTTCGAAAAAGCTTTATTCAACCTATCTTTCGTATCTTCCGACCGACAAATTTGCTTATCCGCTTAATATGCACAAGGACGAGCGAGGCTCTTTTACGGAAATCGTAAAGACTACGGACAGAGGACAGGTATCTGTTAACATTTCGAAGCCCGGCATAACAAAGGGACAGCATTGGCACCACACGAAGAATGAAAAGTTCTTGGTGGTAAGCGGCAAGGGAGTTGTTCGCTTCCGCAAAATCGGCGAGAAAAAGGTTTACGAGTATTTTGTTTCGGGCGAAAAGCTTGAGGTTGTCGATATACCGACAGGCTATACCCACAATATCGAAAACCTCGGCGATACCGATATGGTTACGATTATGTGGTGCAACGAGTGCTTCAATCCGAGTAAGCCCGATACGTACTTCTTACCTGTTGAGGAAATCAAAAACGTCGGCTCGACTAAAAAGGAAGTACTTGTTCTCGGCGGCGCAGGTATGGCAGGATATGTTATCGCAGCCTATTTCAAAGAGCACGGATACAATGTAACGATTTTTGATAAAACTACGGTTGACGGCTTTAACTGCGTTGTCGGCTCTGCAAAGGATACGGAATTGCTTAAAAAAATTCTGCTTGCAAAGCCTTATGCTGCGGTACTCAACTGTATCGGATTGTTAAACCGAGCTTGTGACGAATACCGTTGTGACGCTGCTTATTTGAACGGATATTTACCGCATTTGCTTGCGGAAACCTTTGAAAATTCAAAGACTAAGGTTATTCATATCAGCTCCGATTGTGTTTTCTCAGGCAATAAGAATGAGGCTTACAATGAATCTGAACAGCCTGACGCTGCCGATAATTACGGAAAGACTAAGGCTGTCGGAGAGATAGATAACAATAAGGATTTGACCTTCCGTACTTCTATAATCGGACCTGACAGACTTCCGCAAAAGAACGGCTTGCTTAATTGGTTTGTTCAGCAGGATGAGGTTACGGGCTTTACAAAAACAATCTGGTCAGGTGTTTCGACAATTACACTTGCAAGGGCAATGCTAAAGGCTGTTGAATGTGATATCAGCGGAATTTATCATTTGGTAAACAATGAATATATAAGCAAATATGAGCTTTTGAAATTGTTTAATAAGCATTTCGGAAACGGAAAGATAAAAATCAACTGCGGAGAGGGCATTGAGTCCAAAAAGGTTCTTGTAAACACCCGTAAGGATTTTGATTTTGCCGTTCCGAGCTATGAAAATATGGTTGAGGAATGTGCCGAGTGGGTCAGAGCTCACAGAGAGGTATATCCCGACTATTACGAAGTGTAATTATTTTTTTGGCATATTAAAGGTGGTATAACAAATGGGAATTAAAACGGATTTTTCCGACGTAAGCTTTAAGAATAACGGGAAATTGAAATTGCTGATAATTGTCGGCACACGCCCCGAGATTATCAGGCTTGCGGCGGTAATTGACAAGAGCCGTAAATATTTTGATTGCATTTTGGCTCACACAGGTCAAAATTACGATTATAATCTTAACGATATTTTCTTTAAGGACTTGAAGCTGGGCTCGCCCGACGTCTATTTGGATGCGGTAGGCAGCGATTTGGGCGAAACCGTCGGAAATATCATTAACTGCTCATATAAGCTTATGGCACAGCTGAAGCCCGATGCTCTGCTTATTTTGGGCGACACAAACTCTTGCCTTTCGGCTATTTCCGCAAAGAGATTGCATATCCCGATTTTCCATATGGAAGCAGGCAATCGCTGTAAGGACGAGTGTTTACCCGAGGAAACTAACAGGAGACTTGTTGATATTATTTCGGACGTCAATTTGTGCTACTCCGAGCACGCACGCCGCTATCTTATCGAAGCGGGTATGCCTAAGGAGAGAACATATGTTACAGGCTCGCCTATGGCAGAGGTGCTCCATAAGAATTTGGAAGAAATCAAAAATTCCGATATTCACGAAAGGCTCGGACTTGAAAAGGGCAAGTATATTCTTTTGTCGGCTCACAGGGAGGAAAATCTCGACACAGAAAAGAACTTCCTTTCTCTCTTTAACGCTATAAATAAGACTGCTCAAAAGTACGATATGCCTATCCTTTACTCCTGCCATCCGAGAAGCCGCAAAAAGCTTGAGGCAAGCGGATTTGAGCTTGACAAGAGGGTTATCAGGCATGAGCCGCTCGGCTTCCACGATTATAACTGCTTGCAGATGAATGCTTTTGCGGTTATCTCCGACAGCGGTACGTTACCCGAGGAAGCGGCATATTTCGCAAGCGTCGGCTTGCCGTTCCCTGCCGTTTGTATAAGAACCTCAACAGAACGCCCCGAGGCTCTCGACAAGGCTTGCTTTGTGCTTGCAGGTATTGACGAAAAATCGCTTTTGCAGGCTGTTGACGTTGCCGTTGAGCTCAACGAAAGCGGCTGCTACGGCGTTCCCGTTCCCGATTATACGGATGAAAACATCTCAACAAAGATTATAAAAATAGTTCAGTCATATACGGGCGTTGTCAACAAAATGGTTTGGCGCAAGGACTGAAAACAGTAAAAAATTAAGGCAATCTGAAAAACAGATTGCCTTTTTTGTACGTTATTAGATTAAAGCTTAAAATCATCCTCGTCAAACTGCTGAAGCTCGGGCGCACGGCGAGGAACTCTTTTCATAATATCATATTTGTATTTTCTGCATTTATAATCTTTAGCGACAACGCCTTTTTTCACGCAAAGCACCGTTTCGCCGTCGGGTGATGGCTTGCCGTGCTGACAGTAGGCGCAGGCAGGGGATATGCTGACTGTGTTAAAAACCGATTTTCTCATTTTTTCACATCCTGTTGCGGATAAAATATTTTTAGTGGTATGTTAAATCTAATTATATCACAATATTTCAAAAATTCAAAGCCTTCTATCGCTTTCGAATTTCATTTCTTGATTTTCTTTCACTGTCAAGCTCAAAAATCAAAACAGAGCACATCAAAAGCAGAGCACAGGCGGTGGGGAGAGATACGGAATATGCCTCAAACGACGGCGTTGACGTATTCGCAAACACGTCAATTTCACACGGAACGAATTTGAGGATTACCGAGCAGATAAGAGCCGATACCGCAGAGCATAATACCCTTGCCGTATAAAACAGCTTTGCCGACAGCGCTGTTCGTGCTATGTAAGAATAAATTTGACAGTGAACGGACAGACCGCCAAAGGAAATTATCGCCGCAAACGCAGGAACGGGCAGTAAATTCAGCGACATTTTAATACCGCTTGTAACTTCAAGAATACTCGATAACGCAACTGTATATCCGTTTAACGAGAACGAGCAAATGTATTTAATCAAGCAATTAAAAATCACAATCCAGCTGCAAACGGAAATCATAGCCTTTACGCTGTCGGTAACGGAAAACGAAAGCGCTTCAATGGGATTTTTGAGAATTACGGGCGCCTCTTTTTTGTATTCGTAAGCCTTTTCCGCATCAATAAACCTTGTTAAAATCCCGATTGCAACAGAGGAAAGAGCAACCGAGCAGTAGAGAATAACGCCTGCACGGGTATTTCCCAAAAGCATTGTTCCGATGGTGCTGATTATAAAAGCAGGGCCTGCGTTAATGCAGAAAAGGTCTAATTTTTGAGCCGCTTTTTGCGAGATTTTACCCTCGCACAGCAATTCATAGGCCATTTTAGCACCGATGGGATAACCGCCTATGAGCGACATTAAAATCACGCTTGAGACGACAGGGGGCAGGCGAAAGAGTTTAACCGTAATTCTTCCGAAAATTTTGCCGAACAAATCGCATATCCCCGATTTTACGATAAATTGCGAAATAATCATAAACGGAAAAAGCGTCGGTATAACGCTATCGACGCACAGAAGCATACCCTCTTTTATTCCTGAGGCACAGACCTGAGATTTTGAAAAAAGGCAGAAGCACGCACCCAATGAAAAAATTATTAAAATCAGGTTGCCTATATGAGCTTTCATTTTTTCCATATCATCACACTCTCTTTATGGTATCAAATTATATGCTTTGTCATATAGATATATGAGCGAGGTGAGCAAATGAGTTCAAGCGGAAAGAAATCACGAGAAAAGCGAAAAAGCATTGCAGGCGAAAAGCTCAAAACTGCTTTGGATATACCCGAAATACTTACGGCAGAGCTTCCGCATATCGAAGCGGAGGGGAACAGGGAAATTTCCGTTGACGGATGCCGTGGAATAATTGAATACACGCAGGATAAGGTGCGATTAAATGCAGGCAAGCTCATTATAACCTTTGTCGGAGACGATATGGAAATTAAAGCTTATTCCGAGATACAAACGGTTATAAGCGGTAATATTTTAAGCGTGGAATTTGAAGGTCAGGGGTGAGGGAATGCTGATAATAAGCCTAATACGATTTTTATTGGGTTTTGTAACCTTTACCGCTTACGGCGGCTTCCCCGAACGCTTTGTAAACCTCTGTACCATGAATAAAATACCGCTTTGGAATATGAAAAAGGAAAAGAATTATATAACAGCCGACACAACGGTTAACGGGTACAAGTCTATAAAAGCTTCCGCAAAAAATTCGGGTGTTCGTGTGAGGATAACAAAAAAGCACGGACTGCCGTTTTTTATTCATAAAAACAGGCGAAGAATCGGCTTGCTTGCAGGCTTTATGACGGCGATAATTACCGTTTCGTTTTTATCGACAATGATATGGAGCGTGTCGGTTTCGGGCAACAAAACGCTTTCCGATGAACAGATTTTAGATGCGTTTGAAACAGTCGGCGTAAAGATGGGCGCAAGACGGTCGGCAATTTCTCCGTCGGAGGCGGCATATGAGGCTAAAAAGCTGTTGCCGAAAATCGCATGGGCAAGCGTAAATATAAAGGGCTCAAGGGTTGAAATTGTCGTAAGCGAATTGAGCGAGGCACCCGAATTTCCCGACAGCACAACGCCATGTAATATAATTGCCTCACAGGACGGAACAATTATGGGAATTGAAGCGACGGTGGGTGTTGCCGAAGTGCGTTCGGGCGATGCAGTGCTTAAAGGCGATTTGCTTATTTCGGGAATTACCGAAAATCTTGACAAGACCTATAATCTGAAATCGGCGAGGGGTAAGGTTCACGCCCGTGTGAAAAATGAAATCAATGCTTCCTGTAACGATGTACAATTTTCAAGGCTTTCAAAGCTGTCGGAACAGAATTCGCTGTTTATATTCGGGCTTAAAATTCCGCTTGGTATCGGCGTGGGGGAGGATAACGCTTACACCGAAAAAAGCTTTGTGGCAAACGGAGATATGAGCCTGCCTCTCGGAAAAATCACAAAAAGAGTTTATTATTCCGAGCCTTGCGAGGCTTTCCCCGAAGAGTACAAAAAGGTTTATTCGGCATACCTTTATGCTTGCTCTTACAGAGCTATGTATTCGGAGAGCGAACAGATACTTTCGTCAGATTTTTCGTTCGATTTTGTAAACGGAGAGCCGCTGTTCAGCGGAAACTATGAGTGCAAGAAAGAAATAGGTAAAAGACTTGAAATTTTTGTTGAAAAATGATAATACATTGTGGTAAAATATATTAAATATAAATAGATTTTTCAAAAGGTGGTCGTTCGGTGTTCGAGCAGATAATCAATGTTGACAGAATGGAGCACGCCGTCAGCCTTTTCGGCAGCTTTGATGAGAATATCAAGCTTATAGAAAAGGAGTTCGGCGTAAGCGTTATAAACAGAGGCTCGGAGCTTAAAATCACGGGCGAAGCGGAAAACGTCGATAAGGCGTCAAGAGCCGTTAAAGGACTTCTTATGCTTATAAATAAGGGTGAGTCGCTTTCGGACCAAAATGTCCGCTATGTTATATCGCTTGTAAAGGACGACTCCGAGGAAAAGCTTTCCGAGATGACGGGCGATTGCGTTTGCGTTACCTCAAAGGGTAAGCCCGTAAAGCCAAAAACACTCGGTCAGAAAAAATATATCGAGGCGATAAGAAACAACACGATTGTTCTCGGAGCAGGACCTGCCGGCACGGGAAAGACCTACCTTGCGGTTGCGATGGCTGTTACGGCTTTTCGTGCGAAAGAGGTAAACAGAATAATTCTTACAAGACCTGCTGTCGAGGCAGGGGAAAAGCTTGGCTTCCTTCCGGGCGATTTACAGCAAAAGGTTGACCCGTATTTACGTCCCTTGTATGACGCTCTTTTTGATATGCTCGGTGCGGAGTCGTTTCAGAAGTATCAGGAGAGGGGAAGTATTGAGGTAGCACCGCTTGCGTATATGCGAGGCAGAACGCTTGACGACAGCTTTATAATTCTTGACGAGGCGCAGAACACGACAAAAGAGCAGATGAAAATGTTCTTGACCCGTCTCGGCTTTAATTCAAAGATGGTTGTTACGGGCGACATAACGCAGATTGACCTGCCCGACGGCAAAAAATCGGGACTTGAACAGGCAATGAGGATTTTGAAAAACATTCCCGGTATTGCAATCAATGAATTTACCGAAAAGGATGTCGTAAGGCATAAATTGGTACAGGATATAATCAAGGCTTATGAAAAAAGTGAGGAGAAGAGAAAATGACGGATAAGATTAAAGTGATTATTTCAAACGAACAAAAGGATATTAAAATACCGACGGGTGTGCGTATGCTTGTGCGCCGTTGCTGCAACGCAGTGCTCAGACAGGAAAATTTTGAAGGCTCGGCTGAAATCAGCGTAACCTTTGTTAATAACGAGCAAATTCACAAGCTCAACCTTGAACATAGAAACATAGACAGGGAGACAGACGTTCTTTCATTCCCGCTCGGCGAAAACGGTGTTTACGACATAAACCACGACACAGGCGCAAAGATGCTCGGCGATATAGTCATTTCCATTGAAAAGGCTTTTGCACAAGCTGAGGAATACGGTCATCCGCTTCAGAGGGAAATTGCATTTTTGACGGTGCATTCACTTTTGCATCTTTTGGGTTATGATCACGAGAACGGCGGACTCGAGGCTGTTCATATGCGTGAAAAGGAAGAGAGCGTTCTCACACAGCTCGGTCTTAAAAGAAACGGAAGCTATTATCTCGACGAGGAATAAGCGATGAAAAGTCTTATAAAGAGCTTCGGCTACGCTTTTTCGGGGATTTTTGCGGCGTTGAGATACGAAAGAAATATGCGAATACATTTTGTGTGTATGATATATATGTATTCTTTTCTTTTCGTCTATGATTTCTTTGAAATTACAAGAACTCAATTAGCTGTAATTTTCCTTGCAAATATGGCGGTCGTGGCGGCAGAGCTTATAAACACGGCGGTTGAACGAACGGTTGACCTTGCGAGTGAGGAGTATACAAAAAACGGCAAGATAGCAAAGGACACGGCGGCAGGTGCGGTGCTTGTATGTGTGATTTTTGCGGTGGCAACGGGAATTGCGATACTCGGTCAGCCCGAAGCATTTTCGCAAATGCTCTTATATTACCGTGAAAAGCCCGTTATGCTTGTCGTTTTCATACTTTCGATAATCCCTGCAACTGTGTTTATATTCAAGGGCTTCGGTAAGGCTTCAAAGGATAAAAAATAAAGGAAATATTAAATGGAAAATACATCAAAAACGGCGTTTATCGCCATTGTCGGCAAGGCAAATGTCGGCAAATCTTCAATTCTTAACAGACTTATAGGCAGTAAAATAGCCATTGTTTCGTCAAAGCCGCAGACTACAAGAACAAGAATAATGGGCGTTTTGACAACAGAGGACAATGTTCAGCTTGTGTTTACGGACACGCCCGGCTTTCATAAGCCGAAAAACAAGCTCGGCGAAAAGATGGTGCAGGCTGTAAGCGACAGCATATCCGGTGTTGACTCCTGCCTTTTTGTGGTTGACGCAAATGACGAAAAGCTCAACACGGCAGAGCTTGAGCTTATAAAAAAATTCAAGACGGAAAAAATGACGGTTGTGCTTGCAATCAATAAAATAGATATGCTCAAGGACAAAACCGGGCTTATGAAAAAGCTTGCCGAGCTGTCGGCTCTCTATGATTTCAAAGCGATTGTTCCCGTCAGCGCACAGTCGGGCGACGGACTTGACGCCTTGCTTGACGAATTAAAAGCGTTGTCGGTTGAGAGCATACACTTTTTCCCCGACGACACATTGACGGATCAGCCCGAAAGAGTGCTTGTCGCTGAAATTATCAGGGAAAAAATGCTTCGTCTTTTGGACAAGGAAATTCCTCACGGCACAGCGGTCGCAATCGAAAGAATGAGAGAGCGAGACGACGGCAGTATTATGGACGTCGAAGCGACAATATATTGCGAGCGTGAAAGCCATAAGGGAATTATTATCGGCAAGGGCGGTCAAATGCTCAAAAAAATATCCACCTATGCACGTCAGGATATTGAAAGCTTCTTTGATATAAAGGTAAATCTTCAATGCTGGGTAAAGGTAAAAGAGGATTGGCGAAACAGAGAAGGAATTATTCACAATTTTGGTTTAGATTAACAGTAATACAGCCGTCTTAAAAGGTTAAGTTAATTATATAAATCTTTTAAGGCGGTATTGTTATGAAAAGCGAGGATTTTTGGTACGTTTTTTCTAAAAGCGGAAAAATTGACGACTATATAAAATATAACGCTATAAAACAGGAAGAGAAAACCGAGGAAGCGAAAAATGAGGTACAACACAAAGGGTCTTATCCTCAGAGAACAGAATATCGGTGAACGGGATAAGCTTGTTACGGTGCTGACGGAGGATATGGGTATCGTAAAGGCTTTTGTCAGAGGGGCGAAGAGCATAAAAAGCAAAAAGCATTCCACCACGGGGCAATTCTGCTATTCACAGCTTTCCTTTTATTCGGGAAAGGACAGCTACATAATTGACGAGGCGCAGAGTATTGAAATGTTTTTTGAATTGAGAAGCGATATTGAAAAGCTTGCTCTCGCACAGTATTTTGCCGAGCTTGCGTGTGAGCTGTCGCCGCAGGATGAGCAGGCAACCGATTATTTGCGCCTTATGCTGAATGCTCTTTATATGCTGGCTCACGACAAAAAGCCTGCACAGCAGTTAAAGGCTATTGTCGAGCTCAGGCTTATGTCGCTTTCGGGCTATACACCGAGCCTTGTTGCGTGTGAGAGGTGCGGAGAGTTTGAGACTCCTACAATGTATTTTGACGTTGAACACGGACTTCTCTATTGTGAAAACTGCGTCTCGGGAAACGCTCTTTTTCCGCTTCCGCTACGTATTGTTACGGCAATGCGGCACATTGTTTTCTCAAGCCTTGAAAAGCTTTTCAGCTTCAAAATGACTGACTCCGAATTATCCGAACTTTCATATATAACCGAAATATACACAAGGGTTAAATCGGACAGAAATTTCAAAACACTTGAATTTTACAATTCTATGAGGACTTTATAAATGCAAAAAGATTACATTTCACTTGAATTACCGAAAATACTTTCTCAGCTTGCAGACCTTACCGCTTGTGAGGATGCAAGACAGGAGGCGTTGGCACTTACGCCGTCATACGATGTTTTCGAGGCTTCAAGCTTACTTTCAAAGACCGAAGCGGCACATATTTTGATTGCGAAATTCGGAGCACCCGGCTTCGGCGGTCTTATGAATATTGACAACTCACTCCGTCGTGCGCAGGCAGGCGGCGTGCTTAATATGCGTGAATTACTTGATATTTCACAGGTACTCAGGGTTATAAGAGGCATACTTTCCTGGCACGACAAGTCGGCAGGTATGAGCACGGCACTTGACGATTTGTTCAATTCGCTTTATCCTAACAAATTTCTTGAGGATATGATAAACAATGCGATTATCTCCGAAAGTGAGATGTCGGATAACGCTTCGTCGGAGCTTAAAACAATACGCAGAAAAATGCGTGCGCAGGAGTCGAGAATAAGAGAGCAGCTTGATAAAATGCTGCGTTCTCCCGTTTACCGAAGCAGCTTGCAGGACGCTATCGTAACACAGCGAAACGGCAGATTTGTTGTTCCCGTAAAAAGCGAGCATCGTTCGCAGGTTGCAGGTATGGTGCACGACACCTCATCAAGCGGCGCAACGGTGTTTATCGAGCCTGCCGCAGTAGTTGAGGCAAACAATGAAATCAAGGTCTTGCAGAGCAAGGAAAGGGATGAAATCGACAGAATTTTATCGGAGCTTTCCGTTGCGGCGTCGGAATTTGCGGACAGCATAATTTTAAGCTATAAGAGTGCGGTCGAGCTCAATTTGATTTTCTCAAAAGCGCAGCTGGGTTATAAAATGAAAGCCACAAAGCCGATAATCAACGACGAGGGCATAATCGAATTGAAAAAAGCACGTCATCCGCTTCTCAATCCGCAAAAGGTCGTGCCCGTTGACATCAGACTCGGCGAGGATTTTGACTCGCTTGTTATAACTGGTCCCAACACGGGCGGTAAAACAGTTTCAATTAAAACGCTCGGACTTTTGACGCTTATGGCGCAGTGCGGACTTTATATTCCGGCAAACGACAATTCACGTCTTTGCATTTTCAAAAATATTCTTTGCGATATCGGCGAGGAGCAGAGCATTGAGCAGTCGCTTTCCACGTTCTCTGCGCATATGACAAAAATTGTATCGATAACCGAAATTGCCGATGAGTCGTCGCTTATTTTGATAGATGAACTCGGCGCAGGCACAGATCCCGTTGAGGGTGCGGCACTTGCCGTTTCGGTGCTTGAATATCTCAGAAGAAAAGGTGCAAAAATTGCCGCTACAACTCATTATTCCGAGCTTAAAGAATACGCCTTGAGAACAGAGAGGGTCGAAAACGCTTCCTGCGAATTTGATGTTGAAACGTTGAGCCCTACATATAAGCTTTTAATCGGCGTACCGGGTCGTTCAAACGCTTTTGCGATTTCACGGCATTTGAACCTTAACGATGAAATAATCGAAGCGGCTCAAACGCTTATTTCAGAGGAAAACACACGCTTTGAGGACGTTGTTGACAGCCTTGAAAAAACAAGGCTTCAAATGGAGGACGAGCGTCGCAAAACAGAGGAACTTAAAGCTCAAATCGAAAAAATGAAGGAGTCTGTTCACCAAAAGCTTGACGAAGCGCAGAAAAAGAGCGATAAGGAAATCGAAAAAGCGCAGAATGAGGCAAAACGAATTGTCGAAAACGCAAAGCGTGCCGCAAATTCTCTTATACTTGAGATTGATATGCTCCGTAAACAGCAGGCGAAAGAGAAAAACGCTGCCGAGATGGCAAGAAAGGCAAAGGCTGCCATGAAGCAGCACCTTAACGCTATCGACGATTTGACGAGTGAGACCTATTATGACGATGATGACGGCGATTACAAGCTTCCGAGACCGTTGAAAGTAGGAGACAATGTCCGCATAACCACTCTCGGCACGGAAGGAACGGTTTTAAGCGTTGCAGACTCAAAGGGAAATGTTGAGGTTCAGGCAGGCATAATCAAAACGAAGGTTCCCGAGGATGCGCTAAGGCTTTTAGGTGAGAAAAAGAAAAACACCGAGCAGTCGAAGCGCCGTACTGTCAGAACGACCGATACCGAGCTTAAAACTCAGAGCGCAAAGACGAGCGTTGATTTAAGAGGTATGGACAGGGAAGAGGCGATTATGGAGCTTGACCGCTTTATTGACAGCATTTTGCGTTCGGGGCTCAATGAATTTACCGTAATTCACGGCAAGGGCACGGGAACGCTTCGAAAGGCTGTTCAAGCTCATTTGAGGAAGCATCCTAATATCAGAACTTATCGCACGGGTATTTACGGCGAGGGCGAAGAGGGCGTTACGATAGCAGAATTGAAATAACGCTTGCAAATATCGGCTTTTGTGTTAAAATAAGCTTAGATTTATATTGGAGGAAATGCTATGAAAAAATCTATTATTGCCGTTGCGCTTGCACTTGTTGCTATGGCAACGCTTATGACAGCTTGTAAAAAGAATGATGATTTTAAGGAAAAGCCCAATACCGATAATAAGGTTGAGTATTCGACGGACGAAAACGGAGATTTGTTTATTACAAATGTTAACGGCGAAAAAATACCCGTAACGACCGACAAGGACGGCTATGCGGAGATGTATGAGGACCTTGTAACAAAGACTGCCGCACAGGTGGCAAAGGACAAGGAAAAGAAAGAGGCGGAGACTGCTGCGCCTGCTACCGAGCCTGAAACAACCGCAAAAAAGACAGAGGATAAGACAAAGAAGGTTGTTGTCGGAAATGACGACTTAAACAACGGCTCGCATGATGCGGTTATCGATTGGAGATAAATTTCTCTTGACAAATTGATATTTATTTAGTATAATAGCACCCTGTAAAGTAAATGGACTTTACAGGGTGTTGTTGCGAATTATACGTTCGGAAGAGGGCATTTTTAATGGCTAATAACGTTGAAATAACAATTTTATATGATTTTTACGGCGACGTTCTTACCGAAAAGCAGAGGGATTTTCTCAATTATTATTATAATGACGACCTTTCGCTTTCCGAAATTGCCGAGAATGAGGGTATTACCCGTCAAGGCGTAAGGGATGCTATTAAGCGTGCCGAGGCTCAGCTTTATGAAATGGAAGAAAAACTTGGCTTTGCGGCTAAGTTTGAGCATATTACGGAATGTATGAACGGTATAATCGACTGCGCCGAAAAGATAAATGTTTACAATCTCGAACACGACTTGTCAAGAGAGGTCAACGAAACCGTTGTTAAAATCAAATCTCTGGCATTGTCCGTGGTTGAATAAGAGGTACTGAAATGGCATTTGAAAGTTTATCGGATAAACTCGAATCCGCATTCGGACGGCTTCGAAGCAAGGGAAGTCTTAATGAATCGGATGTTAAAGAGGCTATGCGTGAGGTTCGTCTTGCTTTGCTTGAGGCGGACGTTAACTATAAGGTAGCAAAGGACTTTACTCAAAGGGTAACCGAAAGAGCTATCGGCTCGCAGGTTATGGAGAGCCTTACTCCTGCCCAAATGGTAATTAAAATTGTAAACGAAGAGCTTACCGACCTTATGGGCGGTACGCAGACAAGACTTGCCTACGCTTCTCATCCGCCTACAATCGTTATGATGTGCGGCTTGCAGGGCTCGGGTAAAACAACACACTGTGCAAAGATTGCTCTTAAATTGAAAAAAGAAAATCACAGACCGTTGCTTGTAGCCTGCGACGTTTACCGTCCGGCTGCCGTTAAACAGCTTCAGGTTGTCGGCGAGCAGGTCGGAGTTCCCGTGTTCGAAAAGGGGCAGGGCGACCCCGTTGAGATTTCAAAGCAGGCTGTGGCTCTCGCTAAGGATCAGGGCTATGACTATGTTATTATAGATACCGCAGGTCGCTTGCATATTGACCGTGAGCTTATGGAGGAATTGCAGAACGTTAAGGCTGCTGTTCACCCTCACGAGATTTTGCTTGTTGTTGACGCAATGACGGGTCAGGACGCAGTTACCGTTGCAAGTACCTTTGATGAGGCACTCGGCATTGACGGTATGGTGCTTACCAAGATGGACGGCGACACAAGAGGCGGTGCGGCTCTTTCGGCAAGAGCTGTTACGGGCAAGCCGATTAAATTTGTCGGTATGGGCGAAAAGCTTGATGAGCTTGATTATTTCTATCCCGACAGAATGGCGTCGAGAATACTCGGCATGGGCGACGTGCTTTCGCTTATCGAAAAGGCTGAAACGGCACTTGACGAGAAGAAGGCGGCGGAGCTTGAAGCGAAAATCCGCAAAAACAAGTTTGACCTAAACGATTTGCTCGACCAAATGCAGCAGGTTAAGAAAATGGGCTCTATGAAGGACATTCTCTCAATGTTGCCGGGCGTCGGAAGCAAGCTTAAAAATGTCGATATAGACGACGGTCAGCTTGACAGAATACAGGCAATTATTTTCTCAATGACTCCCAAAGAGCGTGCAAATCCCGATATTATTAACCCGTCGAGGAAAAGACGAATTGCGGCAGGTTGCGGTATGCAGGTTGAGGACGTCAACAGACTTCTCTCACAGTACCGTCAGATGCAGAAGATGATGAAGCAGTTCAACTCAAAGGGAATGAGAAAGAAGCTTTCGAGAATGAATTTCGGAGGCGGACAGGGCGGCTTTGGCGGCTTCCCGATGTAAACTTATCAACTAAGCACTTTAATTTAAGTGGTTGGCATAAAATTATTTATAATATATTTTGGAGGAAAACAAAATGGCAGTAAAAATCAGACTTCGCAGAATGGGCGCAAAGAAGGCTCCCTTCTACCGTGTAATCGTTGCAGATTCAAGAGCACCCCGTGACGGTAAGTGCATCGAGGAAATCGGCACATTTGACCCCATGAAGACTCCTGCAATCGTTAATATCGACGCAGAGAAGGCTCAGCAGTGGATCAAGAACGGCGCTCAGCCCACAGATACTGTTAAGGCTTTGCTTAAGCAGAACGGCATTATTAAATAATCAAGGGGGATCTTTTAGATGAAAGAACTTCTTGAAATCATTGCAAGAGGTCTTGTTGAAAATCCCGATAAGGTCAGCGTTACGGTTGACGAGCCCAACGAGAGAGGTATCATTGTATATCATCTTCACGTTGACGAAAGTGAAATGGGCAGAGTTATCGGTAAGCAGGGCAGAATTGCAAAGGCAATCAGAACCGTTGTTAAGGCACGTGCCGTTAAGGACGGGGAAAAAGTTCAAATTGATATTGACTGATTAAGTGGGGGTACATTATGTACCCCTTAGCTTTTATGGGGGAAATATGCTTAAACCTTATCTTGAGCTCGGGCAGATAGTCGGCACTCACGGCGTAAAGGGCGAGGTTCGTCTCAATCCGTGGTGTGATGCGCCGCAGTTTATCAAAAAATTCAAAACGGTATATTTTGACGAAAACGGAAATGAAAAAATCGCTGTGAAGTCGGCTCGTCCTCACGGCAATATTGTCATACTTTCGCTTGACGGGGTTGACACTATGGAAAAGGCGCAGTCGCTTCGCAATAAGGTATTGTATATGAAGCGTGAAGATGCGAATTTGCCCGAAAACACTTGGTTTATCGAGGATTTGATAGGCTGTGAGGTCAGGCAAATAAATTCAGATAAGGTTTACGGCAAAATATCCGATATTCAGAAATATCCCGCAAATGACGTCTGGACGGTTAAGTCCGACGACGGCAAGGAAACCCTCATTCCTGCAATCAAAAGCGTGGTTATAAGCACGGACGTTGAAGCAGGCTTTGTCGAGATTGACGCTATAAAAGGACTTTTTGATGATGGGGAGAGCGTTGAAAAATGAAAATAACAATAATGACTCTTTTCCCCGAAATGTGCAATGCCGTGCTTGACGAGAGCATAATCGGCAGGGCGAGGAAAAGCGGAATAATCGAAATTGACACTGTAAATATCAGAGACTTTACACACGATAAGCACAACAGAGTTGACGACGCACCGTACGGCGGCGGAATGGGTATGCTTATGCAAACTCAGCCCATTTATGAGTGCTTCGCTTCGCTTTGCTCCGAGGACGGCAAAAAACCGTATCTTATTTATATGTCGGCGCAGGGCAAAACGCTCACTCAAAAGCGTGTTAAGGAGCTTTCGCAGCTTCCGAATATCGCAATACTATGCGGTCATTATGAGGGCGTTGACGAGCGTATAATCGAGGAGATAGTTGACGAGGAAATCTCGATAGGGGACTATGTTTTGACGGGCGGAGAGCTTCCTGCACTTATTCTTTCCGACAGTATCGCAAGAATGATTGACGGAGTTTTGCCGAACGACGAGGCAAAGGAATTGGAAAGTCATTACAGCGGACTTTTGGAATATCCTCAATACACACGGCCTCCCGAGTGGCACGGCAGGAAGGTGCCCGATATACTTTTGTCGGGACACCACGGAAATATCGATAAATGGCGCAGAGAAAAATCCCTTGAGCGCACATTGGAACGCAGACCGGATATGCTTAAAAGCGCCGAGCTTACAAAAAAAGACAGGGAATACCTTGCCAAATTAAAAGAGAATAAATAACAAATTGCACCTCAATCGGTTTTGTACTGTTTTGAGGTGCTTTTTAATTTGTAAAAATATCATATTTTTTATTGCCAATAATAATACTACGTGATAAAATAAAAGCGTATGTATAGGAGGTTGAAGCTATGCAAATGACTTTTCGCTGGTTCGGTTCCGAAAAGGACACCGTAACCCTTGAACAAATTAAGCAAATCCCGAATGTTGTCGGCGTTGTTCCCGCTTTACACAATTTACCTGCGGGCGAAGCGTGGGAGCTTGACGACATTATGAAAATGAAATCAGAGATTGAAAAAGCAGGGCTTACAATGGAGTGTATCGAGAGCGTAAACGTTCACGAGGACATTAAAATCGGCTTGCCTACAAGAGACAAATATATCGAAAACTATAAAACAAGCATCCGCAACCTTGCAAAAGCAGGCGTTAAGGTTATATGCTATAATTTTATGCCCGTTTTCGACTGGACAAGAACGGACCTTGCAATGGATATGGGCGACGGCGCAACCTGCCTTTCCTATGACGGAGTGCAGATTGAGGGTAAAAGCCCCGAGCAGATGTTCAAGGACATTGACGATAATTCAAACGGCTATGCAATGCCCGGTTGGGAAACGGAGAGAATGCCCGAAATCAAAGAGCTTTTTGAAAAGTACAAGGGCGTTACTTCTGATGACCTTTGGAACAATCTCAAATATTTTCTTGATGCGATTATGCCCGTGTGTGAGGAATGTGATGTCAAAATGGCTATCCATCCCGACGATCCGCCATGGGATATTTTCGGACTTCCGAGAATTATCAAGGACAGGGAGTCTCTTAAAAAGCTTTTGGAAATTGTACCGTCAAAGTATAACGGACTTACCTTCTGCACAGGCTCGCTCGGCGCAAGCTCAAAAAATGACTTGCCTGCAATGATAAGAGAGTTTGGCGACAGAATATATTTTGCACATTTGCGCAATGTAAAGGTTATAGACAAGCACTTCAACGAAACGGCGCACGAGAGCAATACGGGCTCACTTGATATGTATGAAATCGTCAAGGCTTTGCAGGATGTCGGCTTCGACGGATATATTCGCCCCGACCACGGCAGAATGATATGGGGAGAGGTTGCACGCCCCGGCTACGGTCTTTATGACAGAGCACTCGGCGTCGCTTATCTCAACGGACTTTGGGAAGCTGTAAAAAAGAGTAAGGAGAGAAATTGATATGACACATGAAAATCTTAATGGCAGAGTAGCGGTTGTTACAGGAGGCGGCGGAGTTCTTTGCGGCGATTTTGCAAAGGCACTTGCTCGTCAGGGCGTTAAGGTTGCTGTTCTCGACCTCAACGAAGCGGCAGCTCAAAAAGTTGCCGATGAAATAACGGAAAACGGCGGTACGGCAATAGCTGTCGGCTGTAATGTGCTCGAAAAGGAGAGCATGGAAAAGGCGAGGGAAATCGTAAACGAAAAGCTCGGAACCTGCGATATTCTGTTAAACGGCGCAGGCGGTAACAATCCTAAGGGCACAACCACAAAGGAGACGCTTGAAAAAATCGATCTTGTTGAGAAAAATGACGATGTAAAAACCTTCTTCGACCTTGACCCACAGGGAATTTCATTTGTTTTCAACCTTAATTTCCTCGGAACGCTTATTCCGACTCAGGTGTTCGCACCCGATATGGCTAAAAAGGAAAACACCTGTATTGTAATGATAACCTCAATGAACGCTTTTCGTCCGCTTACAAAAATCCCTGCATATTCGGCGGCAAAGGCGGCTGTTAAGAACTTTACCGAATTTATGGCAGTACATTTTGCCGAAGTCGGTATCCGTGTAAATTCAATTGCACCGGGCTTTTTCTCGACAAATCAGAACAAGGCTTTGCTTTGGAACGAGGACGGGACACCCACAGCGAGAACGGGCAAAATACTTGCCGCAACTCCTATGAAACGCTTCGGCGAGCCGCAGGAACTTGAGGGCTCACTTCTTTTCCTCTGCGATGAGGCATATTCGAGCTTTATCACAGGAACGACGATAGCGGTTGACGGCGGATTTAACGCTTATTCGGGCGTTTGATTTTATTGAAAGGGCGGTTACGTTATGTGGATTTATGTTATAGCAGGCTTGTTTTTACTTGTTGCGATAGTGTTCGTTATTAAATTCTTTGTTGACGGAAACCGTAAAGCTACCGTTCAAAAAGAAAGCTTAGGCGAAAACGGCGATATTACCGTTTCGACAGAAAAGGAAAGACAGGGCTTGCTCGGTAAGAAATCCAAAAAGGATCTTATTATTGCTCTGGTGCTTATGGCACTTTGCGAGGCTTGTATTCTTTTGGGAAACTATGTAATAAATGTTTAATTTTGAAAGGATATAAATATGGAATTATCTTTGAGAAAACCCGAGGAATGTACTTTTGACGCAATTTCTTTGGGCGAAATAATGTTAAGACTTGACCCCGGCGACGGAAGAATAAGAACCGCACGTTCATTCAGAGCGTGGGAGGGCGGCGGAGAATATAACGTCGCAAGAGGACTTCGCCGTTGCTTCGGACTTAAAACCTCGGCTGTTACGGCACTTGCCGATAATGAGGTCGGCAGACTTGTTGAGGATTTTATGCTTCAAGGCGGAGTTGACACTTCTCTCATTAAATGGGTAAAATATGACGGTATCGGCAGAACTGTCAGAAACGGCTTGAATTTTACCGAAAGAGGCTACGGTATCAGAGGTGCTGTCGGTGTGTCCGACAGGGGAAATACTGCTGTTTCCAAGCTTAAAGCAGGCGATATTGACTGGGATTATATCTTCGGTACTCTCGGCGTTCGTTGGCTTCATACAGGCGGAATTTTTGCCGCACTTTCGGAAACGACCTCGGAGGTTGTTATCGAAGCGGTTAAGACTGCTAAAAAATACGGTACGGTTGTTTCTTATGACCTTAACTATCGCCCGTCTCTCTGGAACGACATCGGCGGTAAGGCAAAAGCACAGGAGGTCAATAAGGAAATTGCAAAATATATCGACGTTATGATTGGCAACGAGGAGGACTTTACGGCTTGCCTCGGCTTTGAAATCGAAGGCAACGACGAAAACCTCAAATCCCTTAACATCGAAGGCTATAAAAAGATGCTCGGCGAGGTTTGCAAGGTATATCCGAATTTCAAGGTAATCGCAACAACGCTCCGCACAGTTAAGACCGCAACCGTAAATGACTGGTCGGCAATCTGCTATGCTGACGGCAAAATTTACAACGGACTTTCCTTACCGGGACTTGAAATTTACGATAGAGTCGGCGGCGGCGACAGCTTTGCCTCGGGTCTTATTTACGGTCTTATGACAACAGGTGATCCGCAAACAGCCGTCAACTACGGTGTCGCACACGGTGCGCTTGCAATGACCACACCCGGTGATACATCTATGGCTTCACTTAAAGAGGTTGAAAAGATAGTGTCCGGTGCAGGTGCGAGAGTAGACAGATAATCCCCTTTTTCCGTAATACTGCGTTCTGACGACTCGAAATATCGCATATTCCTTCGTCGTCACGCCTTGTCTTACGAAAAAAGCAAGTTTTCCGCAATATTGTGTTTCGGCGGCTTGAAATATCGCATATTCCTTCGTCGTCACGCCTTGTCTTGCGAAAAAAGCAAGTTTTCCGCAATATTGTGTTCCGCAACCTTGAAATATCGGACGCTGTTTTGCACCTTGTATTACGGATGAATATTTGTTATAATATTAAAGTTGTAATTTTGTGCGGCAGGGGTTAGCTCCTGCCGTTAAACAGGAGTTAAATATGGATAAGGAAAAAATACTTACTAAAATTCAGGACTGCGGTATAGTTGCCGTTGTCCGTGCCGAGTCTGTTGACAAGGCTATAAGAATTACAGATGCTTGTCTTGAGGGCGGAGTTGCCGCAATCGAGCTTACCTTTACCGTTCCTCACGCCGATAAGGTTATCGAGGAGCTTGCAAAACGCTACACCCCCGATGAGATTATTCTCGGTGCAGGCACGGTGCTTGACGCCACAACCGCAAGAATAGCAATGCTTTCGGGTGCGCAGTACATTGTAAGCCCTGCTCTTGATTTGGACACTTTGCATCTTTGCAACCGTTACAGAGTTCCTATGATGCCCGGTATTATGACAGTCAGAGACGGTCTTATCGCTATGGAAAACGGTGCTGATATTCTCAAGGTATTCCCCGCAGACCTCTTTGGACCCAAGATTATTAAGGATATTAAAGGACCTATCCCGTATGCTAAAATGATGCCCACAGGCGGAGTTAACGCAGATAACGTCGGAGAGTGGATAAAAGCAGGCGCAGTTGCCGTAGGTGCAGGCTCGTCGCTTACCGCAGGCGCAAAAACAGGCGATTATAAGCAAATAACCGAAACCGGTAAAAAGTTTGTTGCCAATATCAAGGCGGCAAGAGCCGAGTTGGGTTTATAATACAATAAGAGAAGGTATTTAGAAATGGAAAAAACAGTTTTAGTTGAAACGTCGGCACGTCACGTTCACGTAACGAAGGAGGCTCTCGAGGTTCTTTTCGGCGAAGGCTATGAGCTTACAAAGAAAAAGGATCTTTCACAGCCCGGTCAGTACGCTTGCGAAGAAAGAGTACAGGTAATCGGCGAGAAATCTTCTTTCCCGGCAGTTTCAATTCTCGGACCTGTCAGAAGCGCTTGTCAGGTTGAGATTTCAGCTTCCGACGCTCGTTCAATCGGCGTTAAGGCACCCGTCAGAGAATCAGGCGACATCGCAGGCAGCGGTGCTTGCAAGCTTGTAGGACCTAAGGGCGAGCTTGAGCTTAAAGAGGGTGTTATCGTTGCAAAGCGTCATATACATATGACTCCCGAGGATGCTGAAAAGTACGGTCTTAAGGATAAGCAGGTTGTATCTGTTAAAATTGACTCGGCAGAGCGTTCGCTTGTTTTCGGCGACACGGTCGTAAGAGTAAATCCGCAGTATGCGCTTGCAATGCACATTGACACGGACGAGGCAAACGCAGTTCTTGCACCCGCAGGTGTTATGGGCGTAATTCTTGACTGATTTATTTACAAAATTAACGGGATACTCTCAAAAGAGGGTATCCCGTTTTTGCGTGCGTGAAACACATTTGAAGCACATAAAGAATAAAGAAAAAACGCTCACCGTTTGGTGAGCGTAAGTTCATTCAGCAATTAAGTTAAGCTCTTGTAACCTTACCTGAACGAAGGCAACGAGTGCAAGCATAAACTCTTTTAGGAGAGCCGTTTACGATTGCTCTAACTCTTTTTACATTAGGCTTCCAAGTTCTGTTAGAACGTCTGTGTGAGTGAGAAACTTTAATGCCGAAAGCAACATCTTTTCCGCAGAATTCACATTTTGCCATAGTGCGAGGCACCTCCTTTAATCGATAACAGACAGTATTTTAACAGAATATTTAACTAAATGCAAGCCTTTTTACAAAAAAATATAAAAAATTTGCTCTTTTTTCCCTTTTAGCCGATAAAACAGCGAAATAAACGACGATAGTAAAATATTTTGCCTGAATTTTTATAAAATTATTAAAAAACACTTGCATTTTTACACAGTATCATATATAATTTAGAAAACGAACATTTGTGCGATTGTGAGGTTGAAATAATGGCACCTAAAAACAGTGTATCAAAAAACGATAATAAAAAGAAAGCTCTTGAAACTGCTCTTTCACAGATTGAGAAAAAATACGGCGAGGGCGCAATTATGCGCTTGGGCGAGGGTAATGCTCTTAATATTGAGGCAATTCCCACAGGCTCAATAGCACTTGATGCCGCAACGGGTATCGGCGGCTTCCCGAAGGGCAGAATTATTGAAATATACGGACCCGAGTCCTCAGGTAAAACCACTCTTGCTCTCCACGCAGTTGCCGAGGCTCAGAGGGCAGGCGGAGAGGCTGCTTTCGTTGACGCAGAGCACGCTCTTGACCCGATTTACGCTCATAATCTCGGCGTTGACGTTGACTCCTTGCTTGTTTCACAGCCCGACGACGGCGAGCAGGCACTTGAAATTGTTGAACAGCTTGCACGCTCGGGTGCTCTTGACGTAATTGTTGTTGACTCTGTTGCCGCACTTGTTCCGAGAGCTGAAATCGACGGCGAAATGGGCGACAGCCATATGGGCGCACACGCAAGACTTATGTCGCAGGCTATGCGTAAGCTTGCAGGCGTTATTTCAAAATCAAATACAATAATCATTTTCATTAACCAGCTTCGTGAAAAGGTAGGAGTTGTTTTCGGAAATCCCGAAACCACAACAGGCGGACGTGCTCTTAAATTCTATGCAAGTATCCGTATGGATGTACGCAGAACGGAATCGCTCAAGGGAACTAACGGCGAATTTATCGGCTCACATACAAAGGTTAAAATTGTTAAAAACAAGGTAGCTCCGCCATTTAAGACGGCTGAATTTGATATTATGTTCGGCGAGGGTATTTCAAGAGAGAGCGAGCTTGTCGATATGGCTGTTTCAATGGATATAATGAAGAAAAGCGGCGCATGGTTCTCCTACGGCGAGACGAGAGTCGGACAGGGCAGGGAGAACACCAAGCAGTACCTCAGAGATAATCCCGAAATCGCTAACGAAATCGAGGCTAAAATCAGAGAGAAAATTGAAGAATCGAGAAATAAGACTGACGATTTTGACGGCGAAGATGAGGTTATCGCTTATAAGCCTGTCGCTACAACAAAGGATGAAGCAAGGGCGAAAATCGATATTATCGTTGACGACGAATAATTATGGAGCTTAGCGTAAAACCGGGAAGAGCGCAGAAGATACATATTTATATCGACGGCGAATACAAAATGACCGTTGACAGTAACTTCTGGTACTCTGAAAAATGGCATAATTTTAACAGTATAGATGAAGAGGAGTTGGCTGAGCTTGAACGCTCGGTCAACTCCCGTCGTGCTTTCTTAAACGGAATGAGTCTGTTGTCCCGCCGTGCCCATTCAAAAAAAGAAATTATAACAAAGCTATCGCAAAAATATCCTAAAGAGGCGGCACAGTCGGCAGCCGACAGGCTTGAGGAGCTTAGGCTTATTGATGACAAAGCCTTTGCCGAGCTTTATGCACAGGAGTTGTACGAACGAAAAAAATACAGCCCTAAAAGAATAGAACAGGAGCTAAAGCAAAAGGGAATAAGCTCGGAAATTGCAAGCGAAACTGTAAAATCACTTGACAAAGACGATTTTAATCGTATTATATTATTGTTGAATTCAAAATACCGCAATAAGCTGTCCGACGAAAAAAATATCAAACGGACAATAAACGGCTTGATGAGAATGGGCTATTCCTATTCCGATATAAAAAAGGCGTTGAACGAGGTTGCGGATACGGACAATGACTTGAAAGGCAATGGTAATTACTATGAGTAAAAAAATAGGTATGATTTCACTCGGCTGCCCCAAAAATCAGGTTGACGCCGAAATTATGCTTGCACGTCTTGCTCAAAACGGCTTTGAAATTACAGACGACGTTGACGGTGCAGATGCGGTGATCGTGAACACCTGCGGCTTTATCGAGGACGCTAAAAAAGAGGCTATCGAAAATATACTCGATATGGTCGAGCTGAAAAACGAGGGCGTTATCGGTAAGATAATCGTTACGGGTTGCCTTGCGGAGAGGTACAGAGAGGAAATTGCAAAGGAATTTCCCGAGGTTGATGCGGTAGTAGGTATCGGCTCAAACGGCGACATTTGCGAGATATGCAAAAATGCGTTGGAGTCCGACGAAACTATCGAGAGCTTTGCGGACAAAGCCTGCTTGCCCTTGAACGGCGAGAGAATGCTCACAACTCCGTCATATTTTGCTTATCTTAAAATCGCAGAGGGTTGTTCAAACCACTGCACATATTGCGCAATTCCCTCAATCAGAGGCGAATTCCGTTCAAGACAGCCGGAGGATATAATCAAAGAGGCTCAGGACCTTGTGCGTTCAGGCGTAAAGGAAATTGTCGTTGTCGCACAGGACACAACGAGGTACGGCGAGGACTTGTACGGAAAATCCGCATTGCCCGCACTTTTGACCTCACTTGCCAAAATCGAGGGCTTGGAGTGGATAAGAGTTCTCTATTGCTATCCCGAGAGGATTACCGACGAGCTTATCGACGCTGTTGCGAATAACGATAAAATAGTTAAATATTTTGACATACCTATTCAGCACGCAAGCGCCCCCGTTCTCAAACGTATGAACCGTGTGGGCGATATGGACAGCTTGCTTTCTCTTGTTGAAAAAATAAGAGCGAAAATCCCCGATGTTGTATTGAGGACAACTCTCATTACAGGCTTCCCCGGCGAAACGGAGGAGGATTTTGAAACGCTGTCGGAATTTGTCGAAAAAGCACAGTTTGACAGACTCGGCTGCTTTGCTTACTCGGCGGAGGAGGGAACACCTGCGGCAAGGCTTCCCGACCAAATTGACGAGGACGTTAAAAAAGAGCGTGGAGAAGCGATAATGGAGCAGCAGTTCCGTATCTTTGAAAGGCTCAATGAGCAGAATATCGGCAAGGTTTTGCGCACGGTTGTCGAGGGCTATGACGCTTACACTGACACCTATTACGGCAGAACTTGGCGTGACGCACCCGAAATTGACGGTACTGTAAACTTTACCTGCGGCTACGAATTAAACGAGGGCGATTTTGTGGATGTTGAGATAATGGGTATAAACGAATATGATTTAATCGGAGAAGTAGTATGAAATTAAACACACCCAACAAGCTCACGATAGCTCGAATGATTATTACGCCCATTTACCTTGCAGTAATTCTTTGGGAGGGCTTACCTCACAGATTTTTAATCGCAACGCTGATATTTTCCGTAGCGGCGATAACCGACGCCATAGACGGTAAGCTTGCACGAAAAAACGGCGAGATAACCAACTTCGGAAAACTCCTTGACCCGATAGCGGATAAGGTGCTGACAACCTCGGCGCTGCTTGCATTGATGGAAATGGGACTTTGCAACATTTGGATCGTAATGATAGTCCTCACAAGGGAGTTTGCCATTGCGTCAATAAGAATGATAGCCGCTTCAAACGGAACTGTTATCCCTGCAAATATCTGGGGAAAGCTCAAAACGGTCAGCCAAATGACATTTACGATTGTCATAATGCTGCTTTGCGAGGTTGACTATATAATCAACGACGTTTTACATTCGGATTGCCTTAGAAATTTGCCTGAATGGCTCACACTTTCCAATGTTTCCAACGGACTTTTGTGGGTAACAGCGGTACTTACGGTGATTTCAGGCATAATATATATAAAAGACAGTAAAAATTCGATTGATTATTCAAAATAAGTGTGGTACAATATATTTGTAAAAATGCTGTGATTAAGAAGAGTAGTATTTTTCTATGCTTTTAGAGAGAGGGCGTCAGCGGCTGAAAGCGCCTTTAAGACGGGAATTTACGAAGTGCGCTTATGAGCAGGCGAAGGGAATTTCAGTATCTTCGCACGCAGTGGTGCGTTAAAGCCTTTTGAGCTACAAATCGAAGTGGAACCGCGAATTTCTCGCCTTCGGAGTCGTAAGACTTTGAAGGCGTTTTTTATTTTTTATCGGAGGTGTTTTGATGTTCAAGCAGTTAAAAGAGGACATAGCAACCGTCAAGGACAGGGACCCTGCCGCAAAGTCAAACGCTGAAATCTTGCTTTTATATCCGGGACTGAAGGCTATAAGAATGCACCGCAAGGCGCATTGGTTTTGGACGCATAATCATAAATTTATAGCAAGAGCAATATCTCAGCGGGCGGTCAGAAAGACAGGAATTGAAATTCATCCTGCCGCAAAAATAGGAAAAAGATTTTTCATCGATCACGGAACAGGCGTGGTAATCGGAGAGACTACCGAAATCGGCGATGACGTTACACTCTATCAGGGCGTAACGCTCGGCGGAACGGGTAAAGATGTTGGAAAAAGGCATCCTACAATCGGCAACGGCGTTATGATAGGCGCAGGAGCAAAGGTCTTAGGACCGTTTAAGGTCGGAGACAATTCAAATATTGCCGCAGGTGCGGTGGTGCTTGACGAAATACCCGAAAATTGTACGGCTGTCGGCGTTCCGGCAAGGATTGTCAAGCAGTACGGAAAACGAGTTGACAAACTTGACCACATTCATATTCCCGACCCCGTGTCGCAGGAGCTTTGCAGAATGTCGGTTAAGATAGATAAATTACAAAAAGAGCTTGAGGAAGAAAGGAAGAGGCATAATGAGGATATATAACACGCTTACAAGAAGAAAAGAGGAGCTTAAAACCATCACGGACGGCGAGGTTAAAATTTATGCTTGCGGTCCTACGGTTTACAACTATATTCATATCGGAAATTCAAGACCGCTTTGCGTTTTTGACACGCTTCGCCGTTACCTTGAATACAGAGGCTACAAGGTTAATTTTGTTCAGAATTTCACCGACATTGACGACAAAATAATCAAAAAGGCGATTGAGGAAAATACGGATTACAAGACTGTTTCCGAGAAATATATCAAGGAATTCTGGACGGATGCAAAGGGACTTAATTTCCGTGAAGCTACCGTTCATCCGAAGGCTACCGAAAATATCGACGAGATTATAAATATCATTACAACTCTTGTTGAAAAGGGCTATGCTTATCCCGTTGAAAACGGCGACGTTTATTTCAGTCCTAAGAAGTTTTCGGGTTACGGCAAGCTTTCGCATCAGCCGCTTGAGGAGCTTGAGGCAGGCGCAAGAATTAACATCGGCGAGCTCAAAAGAGAGCCTATGGACTTCGCACTTTGGAAGGGTGCAAAGCCCGGCGAGCCATATTGGGAGTCTCCGTGGGGCAAGGGCAGACCCGGCTGGCATATCGAGTGCTCTGCAATGGTTCATCGTTTCCTCGGAAATACAATCGATATTCACTGCGGCGGTCAGGATCTTATTTTCCCGCACCACGAAAATGAAATCGCACAGTCCGAGTGCTGCAACGGCGTTCCGTTTGCACATTATTGGATGCACAACGGATATATAAATGTTGACAACGTTAAAATGTCAAAATCTCTCGGCAATTTCTTTACAGTTCGTGATGTAGCTGAAAAATACGGCTATGAGCCTATCCGTTATCTTATGATTTCATCGCAGTACAGAAGTCCGATAAATTACAGCGTCGATATAATCGAGCAGTGCAAGGCTTCGCTTCAGAGGCTTTACACCTGCCGTAACAACCTTGATTTCGCATTGGAGAACGCAACGGATATTGTTCCTGAAAATGCGGAGGAAATCAAAAAGCAGCTTGATTCAAGACGTGAGCAGTTTATTGAGGCTATGGATGACGACCTTAACACCGCAGACGGTATTTCGGCTGTTTTTGAGCTTGTTAAGGATATAAACGTCAATGTAATTGACTCTAAATCGGCTGAGCTTATTAAATATGCAATTGATTTATTTGACGAATTGACAAATGTTCTCGGACTCGTTTATAATAGAGATACAGGCAGCCTTGACGAAGAGGTTGAAAAGCTTATCGAAGCTCGCCAGAACGCTCGAAAGGAGAAAAACTGGGCTGAGGCGGACAGAATAAGAGATGAACTCAAAGCGCAGGGCATTGTACTTGAGGACACTCCGCAGGGCGTGAAGTGGCACAGAGAATAAGGAGGTAAAATATGGGTGTATTAAACAGATCGGCAATTAAGTATGAGGCTAAAAATTTCATTTCCACCGATACAAGATGGATAAAAATGTTCTTTGCGGCAATTATCATTTACCTTTTGCAGAACGGATTTGCTGTTTGGGTCAACGTAAAAAATATTCTCTCTAACGGAATGGTGTATTTTGACGATTACTATGATTCGGCTGACAATGCGTCCGTCGGCGTCGGAGGCACAAATTTCGTAATCGGTATGCTTTTATTGCCCTTTATAGCTTCTCTTGCAGGATATTATCTTAATCACATAAGAGGCTTTAATCCAGATTGGAAATCGATTTACAAAGAGGGCTTTGACAATTTCGGGAAGTATCTTTCCACGATGCTTACCACATACATTTTCATTTATCTTTGGACCTTGCTTTTGATAGTTCCCGGCGTTATTAAGGGGTATTCATATTCGCAGGTTAAATATATAATCCACGATAATCCCAATCTTAACTCAAGAGATGCAAGGAAAATGAGTGAGATTATGACAAAGGGATACAAATCAGATTTGTTTATGCTTGATTTGAGCTTCTTTGCTTGGTACTTGCTTGTTGCGTGTACCGCAGGAATTGCGACCATCTATGTTACACCCTATGTTGAAACAACAAAGGCTATGTACTATGAAAACCTTAAAAAGCACGCTATTGACTCGGGTCTTATATCGCCCGACTCCTTCGGAATTATTCCCGTTATGCCCGATATGAATTTCGACCGCAATCCAATGGATTACAACGGCTTTTCATACGGCTCGGACGGTATGAGCGTTGACTTTACCGTTGAGGACGAAAAGGCTCCCGAAGAAAAAGGCAACGGAGACGGCGACAAATTTAATTTCTGATTTTTTTGAAAAAAGTGTTGACAAGTGTTTATACTTGTGCTATCTTATAAAAAACAACACAAAACCTACGATTAAGAGTAGTAACCTTTTACAGAAGCTCAAAGAGAGTTGCCGACAGTGAGATGGCAGCAGTGAAATTTAAGGCGAATGGACTTATGAGGGCGGTCGAAAGCGTTTTCGCAAGTAGTAACCGACGGGGTGTACCCGTTACAGTACAGCTCATATATTTCAGTATGAGGCAGAGCGGGCGAATTTATTTCGTCAACTTGGGTGGTACCGCAGGTATTTATATCCTGTCCCAATTATTGGGACAGGATTTTTTTGTTTTTATTTGGAGTGATTTTATGATAATTTTAACAAGGCGATGGCGACAGTAAAATTAAAACCCGAAAATCATCAAAACATTTTATAAAATTAAGGAGCTAATCACCATGAAAAAAATTACAAAGGCATTATCAATATTACTCGTATTCGCACTTGTTTTAGGCTTTGCGGCTTGCGCAAACAACAAAAATTCAGACAACAACGCATCAAAGACATACAAAATCGGCATTTGCAACTATGTCGATGACGCATCACTCAATCAGATTTATGAAAATATCGAAGCACAGTTAAAGGTAATCGAGCAGGAAAAGGGCGTTAAGTTCAATATCCTTTATGATAACTGCAACGCCGATTCAAACGTTCTCGCTCAGATAATTTCAAACTTCAAGGCTGAAAACGTTGACCTTATGGTCGGTATCGCAACACCCGTGGCAATCGCAATGCAGGCGGCAACAACAGATATTCCGATTGTTTTCTCGGCAGTTTCCGATCCCGTCGGCGCAGGACTTGTAAATTCGCTTGATAACCCCGGCGCAAACATCACAGGTACCTCGGATTACCTCAATACAGAAGCAATTATGAATCTTATCTTTGCAAACAACCCCGAAACAAAAACAGTAGGTCTCCTTTACGATATGAGTCAGGATTCCTCAAAAACACCGATTGAAGAGGCAAAGAAATTCCTTGACAAAAAGGGTATTAAATACGTTGAACGCACAGGAACAACTATCGCAGAGGTTCAGCAGGCAGCTCAGGCTCTTGTAAACGATAAGGTTGATGCAGTGTTCACACCTACCGACAATACAATTATGAAATCAGAGCTTTCAATTTACGAAACCCTTGCAGCGGCTAAAATCCCGCACTTCACAGGCGCAGATTCATTTGCACTTAACGGCGCATTCCTCGGCTACGGCGTTGATTATATCAAGCTTGGCGTTGAAACAGCAAAGATGATTGCTAATATTCTTGTTGACGGTGCAGACACGGCAACTCTTCCCGTAACTGTATTTGATAACGGCACGGCAACAATCAACACCGATATATGCAAGGAGCTTGGTTACGATTACAATACACTTGAAACAACCTTCAAGCCCTATTGCACAAAAATTCAGAGCATAACAACCGCAGAGAGCTTTACCTCGGCGGCAAAATAAACAGGAGACTTAACAAATTATGAGTTTAGTATCAGCCACAGCATTATTACAAACAGCATTTGAATTGGGACTTATCAGCTCCCTTACGGTGCTTGCACTGTTTTTGAGTTATTCAATGCTTAATGTCTGCGACTTATCAACTGACGGATGCTTCACACTCGGAGCGTCCGTCGGCGCAGTTGTCGCAATATCGGGACACCCGTATCTTTCAATCGTAGCGGCAATGCTCGCAGGTATCGCATCGGGCTTTATAACCGCCATTTTGCAGACGAAAATGGGCGTTGACAGCCTGCTTGCGGGAATTATCGTCAACACGGCATTGTATTCGATAAACATAGCGGCTATGGGCAATTCGTCATTGCTTAATATGAATAAGACCGAAACTGTTTTTACAAAAATGAAAACGCTTCTTGCAGGCACCTTCCTTGAAAAGCAGTCGGTGCTTATTGTCTCGCTGATAGCGGTAGTGCTTGTGATTTTGTTCTTGTCGCTTTTCCTGAAAACAAAGCTGGGACTTGCAATTCGTGCGACGGGCAACAATCCCGATATGGTTCGTTCTTCGTCAATAAACCCTGCGTTTACAACGATTATCGGACTTTGCATTTCAAACGCTTTCACGGGACTTTCGGGCTGCTTGCTTGCACAGTCTCAAAAGTCGGTAAACATTGATATAGGTACGGGTATGGTAACCGTTGCCCTCGCTTCGCTTCTTATCGGCGGCGTGTTTATGCGTAAGGGAAAGATTACCGCAAAGGCAATAGGCGTGGTTATCGGCGCTATCGTGTTCCGCCTTGTTTATACCGTTGCACTTCGCTTCAATATGCCTGCTTCAATGCTCAAGCTGGTATCCTCGGTAATTGTTATAATCGCAATTTCAGGACCTTATCTCAAGAGTAAATATCCTGAATTTAAGAGAAGATTAGACCACAACAAAGCAAGGAGGGCGGCATAATGCTTGAAATAACAAACATTACAAAGACCTTCAATCCCGATACCGTCAATGCAAAGCTCGCTCTTGACAACCTTTCATTGAGCGTTAAGGACGGCGACTTCATTTCGATTATCGGTGCAAACGGCGCAGGCAAATCAACGCTTTTTAACGCTATCGCAGGCGATTTTATAACCGATACGGGCAGTATCGTTCTTGACGGCGAGGATATAACCTTATCTCCCTCACACAAAAGGGCAAAGGTTATCGGACGTCTTTTCCAAGACCCTATGCGTGGCAGCGCACCCGGAATGAGCATTGAGGAAAACCTTGCTCTTGCGGCAGGCAAAGGCGGTTGGCTTAGCAAAATCAATAAAAAGGATAAAGAGGAATTCCGTCAAAGGCTCTCTCTTTTGAATATGGGACTTGAGGACAGAATGCAGCAGCCCGTAGGTCTTTTGTCGGGCGGTCAGAGGCAGGCGTTGACGCTTATGATGGCTACATATACTCCGCCTAAATTGTTACTGCTTGATGAGCACACGGCGGCTCTTGACCCCTCAACAGCCGAAAAGGTGCTTGAGCTTACGACAAAAATCGTTGAGGAAAACCACCTTACTTGCCTTATGATTACGCATAATATGCAGTCGGCTCTCGACCTCGGAAACAGAACGGTTATGATGGATAAGGGAACTGTTATTTTTGATGTTGAGGGCGAGGAAAGGGCAAGGCTCGGCGTTTCCGATTTGCTTGAACAGTTCAAGCTCTCAGCCGGTAAGGCTCTTGATAACGACAGAATGTTGTTGACCTGATACAATATAATACTTTACAATGAAAAGCTCATCTTATGATGAGCTTTTATCATATTTACCTTCGAAAAAACATATTCTTTATCGGGTGATAATATGGAATATGAATTAAGGGAATACGAAGCGGATTACCGTGATTTACGCAGAGAACGCAGCAGGTCAAGAGCCGCATCACAGGACGAACAGCCGAAAAAGGTCAGCGATTTGATGACCTCTGTTATTATAACGCAAATGGTCGTGTTTTCATTGATATTACTTCTCTTTTTTGCCTTTTATAAGACTGAGAGCAAGACCTTTATCGCTATAAATGAGTTCTATAATTCGATAATGCAAAAAGATTTGACGGCAAAGGACTTGGCGGACTGTGTTCGTTCGGTAATTGCCTTTGTTTCGGAGCCTAACAACCGTGCACCCGAGGAAACAGCCGTCGAGGAGGAACTGACGGGCGCAGGCGGCGAGGATTTAATGTATGTTGACAGAACAACCGCCTCATTTTCACCTGTGTTTTTCAGTAAGCCGATGGTAAAGCCCGTTGAATATACAAGAATTACATCACGCTTCGGGTACAGAATGAACCCCGTTACAAATAAATACGGCTTTCATTCGGGCGTTGACCTTGCCGCAAAATCGGGAACGCCGATAAAAGCCGCCTTTGACGGAAAAATTGCAAAGGCTTCCTATTCCGATATAAGAGGTAACTACATTTTTCTTGAATCGGAGGGCAATATCACGACGGTTTACTGTCATTGCTCGGAGCTGATAGCCGAGGAGGGCGCAAACGTCAGAGCAGGGGAGATTATCGCTAAAGTCGGCTCGACGGGACAGGCGACAGGTCCGCATTTGCACTTTGAAATCCGTATCGGTTCGGTGCGACATAATCCGCTGTGGGTGCTTGAGAGCTGATGCGTTTTTTCGTAAGAGGTGTAAGCGTTAAAATTGATTTTTTGTTTGCGGCTTGCGTGACCTTTTTAATGAGCTTTAATATCAATGACGAGATACGCTATGCCATTTTGTTTTCAATTTTGCACGAAGCGGGTCATCTTTTGGCGATTGTTTTATGCGGAGAAAAGCCCGATACCGTGCGCTTTGGCATTTTCGGAATGACGATAATCAGAAAAAGCGACATAACACAAGACTATAAAAAAGAGTTCATCACGGCTGTAAGCGGCCCGATGATGAACTTTTTTCTTCTTTTTGTGTTTGTACTCTTATATGCTGTTTACAGTAAGGATATTTTTCTTGAAATGGCGGCAATAAATCTGATAATCGGTCTTTTTAACATAATGCCCGTGTTTTCTCTCGACGGCGGCAGAGCACTTGAAAGTCTGCTTTTACAAAAATTACCGAATGAAAAATGCGAAAAAATCATAACTGCGGTGTCTGTTGTTTTTCTCGTTCCTATGACCTTTTTCGGATTTTACATACTTATTAAAAGCGGTTATAATTTCACCTTTTTGGCAATAAGTATATATTTATCGGTAATGCTTTTTATAAAAAACTCAAAATGAAAGCCTCCGTTTATAAAACAGAGGCTGCGGTTATGCTTTATGCTTATTTTCAAATTTTTTGATGTATTCGGCGCTTTGCTTTAAGAATTGCTGTGTGTCAAAAGCGTCGTTTTTAAGGCTGTTTTGAATTATAATTCCGTCGGAAACCGTCAAAATCAGCCAAGTGAAATAGTCGGCGGATACCCTGTCGGTTCGTTCGGCTATTTTAGAAGAAATGAGCTTTTGGAATTCATCGTAGCGGTGGATAAGCTTTGACCTGATTTCCTCGTCTCCGAGTAAAGCTGCGTCAAACAAATGAAGCCTCAAGCCCGAGTAAGCGATATTCCTTTCAATAACATAGTTGACAAGACGGTGAGGGGAGGTATCTTTTTCCTTGTTTTCCGTCCACTGTATCAGCTCGTCCCATTGACGTGAAAGATAGCGGTCTGTAACGGCAAAAAGGATTTCATTCTTGCTTTTATAATAATAATACAGCGTGCCTTTGGAGATGTTCGCCTTTTCGGCTATCTTTGCGAGAGTTACTTCGGAAAAGCTGTTTTCTTTCAAAAGCTCCTCTGCTGTATCGAGTATAATTTCATTGATGTTTTCGGGTCTTTGTGCTGCCATAATATCTCTCCACTAAAAATATTGCCTAAAGTATAACACGAATATTGAACAATGTCCACAAAAAAATCGGACAAAAACGATTTTTTTAGTTAAAAGTATTGACAAACACTTTTTGCGGACTTATACTTAATCTATTCAGTCGGTCATTTAACCGACATATTTTTTAAGTACAGTCGGGCGTTCGACCGACTGTAAAGATGATAAAAGAGGCTTGAATTATGAGTATATCATCAATTAACAAAAGACTGAAAAAAGAATTCGGCGGAAGATTTAACGCAACGTTGGAGAACGGCGCTATCTTTGTGCGCGGCAAGAGCTCCGACTGGGGCGAGATTGTCTCTGCTTGTCAGGCGGCGGCAAAGAAGTACAGCACAACTCACGTCGTAAATGATATTGTTTATACGGGAGAACAGCCTGCTCCGACACGTATTCCGTCAGTTAAGGACGATTCTTTGGAGGGAAGAAGTCCCGATGTTCTTGTTATCGGCGGCGGTATTTCAGGTGCTTCGATTGCAAGAGAGCTTACGAAGTGGAAGCTTGACGTTTTGCTTGTCGATAAGGAAGCAGACCTTGCGCTTCAGGCTTCGGGCAGAAATGACGGCGAGGTGCATCCGGGTATCGACCTCGGAAAAGGCTCTCTCAAGCATAAATATATCCGCCGTGCAAATCATATGTACGCAGATGTTTGCCGTGAGCTTGACGTTCCGTTTAAGCAGGTCGGACAATATGTTCTTTTCCGCAATTCAGCTTTCAAGCCGCTTGTCGCACTTTATGTTTTCTGGAGAAAATATCACGACGGCATTGAGGACACAAGGTTGATTTCGGGCGAGGAACTTATGCGCCGTGAGCCGAAGCTTACTCACGACACAAAATTTGCAATGTATAACCCGAGCGCAGGCTGTGTTTGCCCGTACGGACTTACAATAGCCTATGCCGAAAACGCAGTGCAGAACGGTGCTCAGGTAAGCCTTGATACAGCCGTTCTTTCAATGGACGTATCGGCTCATCAAATTATAAACGTTACCACCAACAGAGGTGTTATCCATCCGAAAATCGTTATCAATGCGGCAGGCGTTTTCGCTGAGGATATTGCCGCTATGGCGGATGACAGATTTTTCTCGATTCATCCACGCCGTGGCACGAACTCGATCCTCGACCAAAAAGCAGGCGCATATATGCATTCGGTCGCTTCCATAAAGGATATAAGCGTTCACGGAAAAACTCACTCAAAGGGCGGCGGTATATTGCATACCGTGCATGACAACCTTCTTGTAGGTCCTGACGCCGTTGAGACGGTTGAAAAGGAAAATACCGAAACCCGTGCAGAGAGCATTAAAACTGTATTTGACAAGCAGACGCAGACAATGCCCGAGCTCTCACAGCGTGATATTATTACATATTTCACGGGTGTTCGTGCTCCTACATTTGAGGAGGATTTTATCCTTGAAGCAGGCAGAAACACAAGGAACTTAATCCATGTTGCAGGTATTCAGTCGCCGGGACTGACGACAGCTCCCGCAGTTGCTGTTGATATGGCAGAGCTTGCGGTTGATATGCTCGGCAAGTCAAAGACTGTTGAAAAGAATAACAATTATAATCCTATCCGCAAGGGCGTTCCCGTTTTGCGTGAAATGGATGACGAAACAAGAGAAAAAATGATAGCGGAGAATCCCGACTACGGCGAAATTATTTGCCGTTGCGAGCAAATCAGTAAGGGCGAGATTCTCGACGCATTGAAATCTCCGATATGCGTTCCGACGGTTGACGGAATTAAAAAGCGTATCAGACCCGGAATGGGACGCTGTCAGGGAGGCTTCTGCTCACCGCTTGTTACAAAGATAATTGCCGAATTCCTCGGCGTTCCGCTTTCGGAGGTAAAGAAATCTTCGGCGGAATCGGTTATCACTTACGGTGAAACAAAGGTTAACGAAGGAGGCGAAAAGTGATGACGACGGGAAACTATGATGTGCTTGTTGTCGGTGGCGGTCCTGCCGGTCTTGCGGCAGCAATCAGCGCACATGACAACGGAGCAAAGGTTCTCCTTCTTGAAAGAGAGGCAAGGCTCGGCGGTATTCTCAAGCAGTGTATTCATGACGGCTTCGGACTTCATCACTTCGGAGAGCAGCTTTCGGGACCCGAATATGCAGAGCGTTTTGAGGACGAACTCTATAAACGCAATATTGAGTACAGCACCTTGACATTTGTTACTAAAATAGATAAAAATGCCGACGGAAGCTTTTCGGTACATACCGTAGGCAGAAGCGGTGTTTCGGTCTTTACGACAAAGGCTCTTGTTTTGGCAACAGGCTGCCGTGAACGCACGGCAAAGCAGGTGTTTATTCACGGCACACGTCCGGCAGGCGTTTTCACAGCAGGAACAGCTCAGCATTTTACCAATCTTCTCGGACTTATGCCTGCGAAGAAATGCGTAATTCTCGGCTCGGGCGACATCGGTCTTATTATGGCTCGTCGCTTGACCCTTGAGGGTGCAAAGGTTCTCGGCGTGTATGAGGCTAAACCCACACCGTCGGGACTTACAAGAAACCTTCATCAGTGCTTGCACGATTACGATATTCCGCTTCATCTTTCGCATACCGTAACCCGTGTGTTCGGTGTTGAGAGGCTCGAAGCGGTTGAAATTTCAAAGGTTGA